>ERZ794949.230-NODE-230-length-20547-cov-3.718768_pt1 | contig 20547 bp, 7 predicted proteins | sample MGYA00511363_ERZ794949 | MGnify/ENA primary metagenome ERZ794949 (study PRJEB30137, sample SAMN04331402) | food metagenome | isolation source: T1 must sample point D1 replicate B | place: Australia: South Australia ...
TCTGAGATTGCCTGTTGTATGAACTCTTCTTGGTTATCATCGGTGTTTTCCTTTCTGTTTTTTTGTGCGTTGACTGGCATTTGTTGATAAAAATATCTCCGTTGGAGTAATTTGTCCAGATCCGCTGCTCCCACGACAAAAGCCCTTGTTACCCGTTTTTCTGGTGGAATATCCTGCGAAAACGAGAAAAAACAAAAACTCCTAAGCCAGAATATTTCCTAAACAGGAAGGCAAATCATCTCTTTCCTTTTTTTTTCCTTCTCTTTTCTTTTTTTTTTTTGACCAGCAACACCATCACCTATCTCATGTCGTTATTTTGCTTCTTGCAATATCTTCAATTTATCGTATCTTTTGAATCTTGATGATAAACAAATTTTGTAATCATTAATCTCGTTATAAAAGCAACCATGTGTGTCTTTAACAGATATAACAGATAACCTTTAATCAGAAACCCTCTCGGCTCCCTTTTTTTTTTTGATATACATCAAAATACCCATCCTAACCAAATAAATAAAACATATGTCTTCTAACAGCAACACCAAGCCCCCATACATCATCGCAGTTGGTGGTCAATCAGGTTCCGGTAAAACCTCACTGGCTCAACTTTTAAAAGACAAAATAGACTCAGAAAACAATGCCTTGATAGCAATGGACAACTTCTACAAGCCTTTGACTCCTGAAGAAAAAGAAATTGCATTGAGAAACGAGTTTGACTTTGATGTCCCAAATGCTGTTGATCTAGATCTTGTGTATGAGGTTCTATATGACATCAAGGTGAACAACTGCAAAACAATAAAGGTTCCCAAGTATTCCTTTGTCGAGCACAACAGAATACCAAACGAGTTTTTGGTCATCAACAACCCACACATCATTATTCTTGAAGGGCTGTATGCTCTGTACGATGACAGAATCTTGGATCTTATAGATTTGAAAATATACGTTGATGCTGACTTGGACATCTGTCTAGCAAGAAGAATCACCAGAGACATGCTACATAGAGGAAGAGACTTGGAAGGTTGCTTAAAGCAATGGATCAAGTTTGTCAAGCCTGCTTCAGAAGTCTTCATCAGACCTACCATGAAAAAGGCTGATGTCATCATTCCAAACTTTGCCAGCAAAAGTGATAAAGGTGTCAAGGTTTTGATATCACATTTGAAAAATAAATTGATGGAAAGAGATGGATCTCAGAGCTCCTCAGAAAAGACTGCTGAAAACGCTACAGAATCTAGCAACAGTTCCAGTGATCTAGAGGAGGATATTATAGAAGGTTTGGATGCTAACAGAAGAAATAGCTTAGCACAAAACTCCAAAGAGCAAATAATTTGTTCTAATTGTGAACATAAGCTTCCCTTGGTTACTAAACTAGGTAGTTATCAATTAGATACACCTGAAGATTCTGAGTAGTACATAAAATTTAATAAACAGTTAAGATTTTTTACATTTTTTTTTCTTTTTTTTTTTTATGAGTATAATTTTCAGTATATATTATTCTTTGTTGTTTGTTTTCGAAGCAGAAAATAAAAGAGAATGTATGCTCCTTATAATCAATATCCTAGAACTCTCATCAATAAATATCCTAGTGTTATCACAACGATGTAACCTGATATTGTAATCATCAAGCCTAATTTTACAAATTCTCTAACGTTTAGATATTTTTCTCCCAAGTCATCGCACATGGAAATGGCGCATAAGTTCGGGAAACCTGATGTTGGCAATGCTGCAGCTGCTGAACATAGCAGTCCTGTGATGAAAACCAATAGATCCCCATGCGTTCTTTTACCGCTAACATGCAATTGCTCTCCCAATTCCTTCATCAATGGTGCCAAGATCATTGCAGCCACGGTGTGACTGATAAAGGAGGCCAGAGTAACTATAATCAATCCAAAGATCAAAATCACATTGAACAAAGAAAGACCATCAACTTTGTTTGAAATGTATTCTGCAAATATTTTTAGCAAACCTGTGTTGATGACTGCTTTGCCCAGTGTGGTTCCTCCCATTGTCAAAATTATGATGTTCCACATGAATGAATTGAAATCCTGGGTTGTTAGTATGCCTGTACCAAAGAATGCAACAATTGGAATCACGGACATCATACCCATGTCACCAAAGTACTGCTTCAATTGATTGTTAAAGCACCACAGCAGCACAGTGACCATGGAAACAATGACAACATACCATTGTTTCAAAGTTAGCTTTTCATTGTTGAAGTGGATTTTGACAAGTTTCAAGTTCTCCTCACTTCCCAACAAGGTTTGGTTCAAAGGCAGGAACTTGATTATTATGTGATAGATGATTCTCAAGTTGACCAAAGAAACAGGCAACACCACGAAGAACCACTGGAACCAGGATGGTTGATTGTTCATCAGACCTATGGCAATGATGTTTTGGGGAGATGAGATTGGAGAGGACATCCCACCGATGTTGGAGGCAAACCCAATACCCAAAATCAACCACTTGGCATAAACTGACCCTCTAGGAAGTGTTCTCAGTATAGGTTGGATCAAACTGTAGCATAAGACTGGGGCGGCTATGTTACTGATCCACATGGAACAGAACACTGCGATCAGCATATTCATGAACAGGATCTTGTTTGGGGAAGTGCTTGTCTTGGAAAGCAAAAAGGTGGACAGGATCTTGGCTATGTTGTGCTTTGACAAGCTTGCAGCCAGGGTGAATCCACCAAGCAACAGCATTATCACTGAGTTCCACATGGTTGACATGATGTAGTTACAGCTTTCAGTTGCAGTCAATAACTCATTGGTGGTCTCGTTTCTGAAGATGGGTAAAACAGTCAACAAAAATGGAATCAATAAGGAGGTCACAAACAGAGGAAGTATTTCGAATGTCCAGAACAAGGAGGCTAGTAACAAAACAAATAAACAGTGGGTTTGATTGTTGTTTTCCAAGTAATTATTGGCAACATGGTAGGACGTGTAGTAAACAAAGGCAATGATTATCAATGACAAAGACAAAGGTGTGTCCAAAAACAAGTACTTCAAAACACTCTTGAACTTGTATTTCTTCAAATCATCAAAGTATTGGATGTTAATTTCATCGCTTTCGTTATCGATTTCTAGTGTTCCATCTATCAAGTTGTTTTCTTCAAGATCACCGCTGTTGGCACCAATAGAGTGGTATGATTTCAGGTTGTTGGAGGTTGCATTTCTAATTTTCAAGTTCGTCTTCAAGTTTTGAGGAATTTGCTTCTTCAAGGTTTGTTGCTTACTCTCTAAGTTCATCATATCTTTCCAGATCGTGTTTCTTTCCCAAACCAGGTGTTCCTTCAAATAAACCTTCAGCTTCTCATTCGTTTCTTCGATGCTTATGTTGTTCAAGGCGGCATAGAGCTGTATGGTCTTAAGGATGCTTTCGTTCATGTGTACTAATGAATCCTGGTTGAAAATAACAGAATTCATGTGCAGCCCCTCTATGTAGGTGATTTTCAAGTTTGTGTGGTGGATCTTGTCAAACTTCTTACATATTTTTATAAATCCTGTGTGGTTCAATTCCAAGTAAGACTTTAACTCGTTGAATTGTGTATAACTTGAGATGATTCTTTCCTCCAACTCCTTTGATCTGTCATTGTTGTTAAAGTCATTTATAATGTTTTCCAAGACTTCAGTAAAGTATGAGTTTTGCATTTGGAAGAAATCATCACACTTGATTAATTCTTTATTCAAGTACTTGGTGAATATTTCAATACACTGGCGATTTAAGTCCAGTTCAGTATCGTTGCTTGTATGTTTTATTAGAGGTAGAATGTTGTCCTCCAACTGAGTCTCAAGCCCATTTGACATGACAGGTTGGCTAAACTCATTGTATGATGAATTTGGATACAAAACTTCTTGCTGAAGAATATAAATTATTTTCTTCAACTGGGAGTAGTTGATATATTTGTTTGACCATTCAGGAACAGCATTGAACTGCAAAGAATGTGAGAACTTCATCTGTGTTTTTCAACTTTCTTTTTGTTGTAATATCTATTAATCTTTAATGTATGGCTTCTTTTTTCGTTCCATTTGTCTGAATAAGAATTTCTACTGTCAGAATATTGTATAGACTTAAACCAGCATCATTTAGTAATCAACAAGTGAAACATCACAATAACATCATTTTACCCTTGGCCTTTTTTTTTCTTACAACAAACCACGGAGTTAGGCATTTTTGTTAAGAAATCAAAAAAAACCCTGATCGATCGATGATTTTAAAATTTTAACTGCACCACGTGTACCATCACCATATAATCAACTGTATAGAAGCCAATAAGATTACTATTCATAGTTGTATACAAAAAAAATAGAGGTTATATGGGTATATATAGAAGTTAAGTAGAACAGCTTGACATGAACCTCTCGTAGGTATCCTTTGTTGCTGTGTTTGGCTCCAGATTCAGACTCGGAGAGATGCTTGATGCTCCATCGTCGTGGTTGAGGTATTGCGCATACTCCACATGTGGTGTCTCGTCTATGTAATCACTTTGCATTGATGGGTCGATTATTGGTGTTTGTGTTGTGTAATGGCTTTCATCATCATAGCTCATATTGTCAAGCACAACTGGCTTTGTGACCTCCACAGCATTCACCTTATTGATGCTCAAGTCAGAGTACAAATACCCGTGTTCTTTATGGAAACTGGCACTTTCAATGACACTTGAATTGTCTTTAATGGTGTTACCTGAGTAGTCTGGATTTTGATAGTGGCTTAAGTGCTCTTCCTTAACTCTAATTGGGGTGTTAAAATTATCCAAAGTCAAATTCATCACATTGATACTGTCTCTAGCTTCACTTTTTCTTTTGCTGTTTTCTTTGTTCTTCTTTCCATCATCAATCTTCAAAAATTTGAAATAAACAAAATCTATGTCAAGCTTGGTACTGTATTCTGACTTAAGCTGGTATATGGTGTTGCACTTGTGATTCAAATGATATGGGAAAATCAAAGGGTGATTGTTTTGGAAACACGAGATCACCCAGTTTTCTACAGTATCAATTTCAATGGCAGTGTATCCTACATCAACTGAGTTTTGATTGTGTTTGAACATTTTTATGTTCAGCTCACTTGGTGTGTCAGCATCATTGGTCAAGTTGGAAGCTTTTTTCGGTTGAGATAAGAATAAGCTTTGTCCAAACTCTGAGAACTCATTGATGTCTATCCAATCGGAGTATCTGTACTGATTGTTGTCATCAAACAAAAACTTTCTTATGTCAAAGTTCTTTTCAATACTGGAATTATTCGATTCCAGCTTCAAGCTCTTCTCTTTGATCAAATTCATATACTCATCAATGTCATCAATCAAATCATCTTTATTTATAGCAAATTCCATTATCACTTTCTTTTTAACAATCATCTTTTGATGGAACTGCTTAAAGTTGTTTGGCAAAAACTTCAAAAAATGAATTAAAATATCACTGACAAAATAGCTCTCACCATTAATGAATTTCTTTTTGACCCACAGATTGGTTAAAATAGAGGAAACCAATGAGTATTTTGTCTTTGGAATATCACTACTCTTGGAAACAGGTTGAGACATGGTTAGAATCTTTTTACAGTGTGATTCATTTTTAAATTCATCCTCATTGGCCAGATATTCAGACAATCTCTCTAAAATCAAAAAATCATTGAGTTGATTATCCTTGGAGAGATTGAGCAAATACTTTTCTAGTATTATCAAAGTGGCATGAGAAAGTTTATCAGCCACTTTACTAAACTCTTTTAGATCCTTGAATCTATGATCATTTTTCAAGTTCAAGCAGTTTTCCAAGGAAAAGAATATCAAGGAAAAATGCTTTAAATATTGAATGATATCCAAGAATGGCTTGTAAGAAAACTGGCCAATTAGAAATATCAACATTTCCAAAAACTCAAACACCAACACCAAGTTGTCGTACACTAGTACTTGCGGAAATGACTTATAGACATCCTCGTCAATTGTCAAAATCTTCAAGTATTCATCCCAAAACATCAACCCGTCATTTAGTAAAAACATGTAGATCAATGCTTGGAAGCAGCTTTTGATATTTTCCAATAGATCCTTTGAATCAAATATACTGTACAACTTGAATTGCAAATATATTTCAGACAGGGAGCAGCCTTTTCTAGGAAACAGTGTCTTCAGGTTCGTTTCGATTTTCAACATTTTATCGAAGGTGAAGATATCATTGAAATTGTCCCAGATTCTGAAAATATCCTCGTATGAGTTGGCGTTCTTTGTATCCAGTGCTTGTTGATGGTATTGCTCAATTAAATTTTGAAAATGTATTCTCAATCCACGAATCACATGCTTGGTGGAGCTTGGATTGATATCATCAATTGAATTGAAAATGTTATAATTCGTTTGATAAACCAAATTGTCAACCGTCTCTATTTTCTTGAAGTCTGAGGATACAATGCTGCTTCTCTTGTTGTCGTAATGAAATAAAGTCTCAATGTATGTTAAATTCGAATAAAACTGTTTTTTCTCATTCAACTCAAGCTTGTCCAGGTCAATTCCGAACTCAGTAGTATTGTAGATGTTTAGGAATATGTTAAGCTTTTGATGTATCTTGTGATCAATTATATTATCCTCTAACTGTTCCTCATCTGTGTTATAAATATAAGAACTGTTGATATATGGCTTCTCAGCAGCATTAGCTAAAACCGGGGAAGGCAATAGTTTAGTTCTTGTTTCTTTGTTAAGAGGATCAACATACACGTTGATGTTCTTTTTCAAGTTATTTTTAACTTTTCTGATAGACATCTTTTTGCTTAAAGTTGGCTTGTCAGATAATAAAGCAGTGTCCACTTCTCTTCTAAATGATTCTGCCTTTTGAATCAAATTTGTTTTGGATTCATTTGCAGTTTCTGTGTCTGGTTTTCCATCAACTTTTCCAAAGTGTAGGAATGATCTTTTCTTGCTGTTGTTTAAAAACTTAGTCATAATAAAGTATTTTTTTAATAATCTGTTAAATATGGTGTTTATATAGGTATCTCTTTGGTATTTCTGATTCAATATTAAGTACACAGTATATTTTATGAATCCTATTATGATATTATATGTTCATATTGAACTTTAACTAATTACTCGAGCATATAATCACATTTAATATTTATAATCAATTGACTTAACCCTTTATCTAAGAAAATAAAAAAAATACCTTCTGATAAAGGTATACAAGTGTTTTGCACATGTTTCATCTTAACACTGAAGAAAAGAACATCAATCACTATTAATTAAATTAAACACAGTATTCTTTCCATATTCTTTTTTCAAAAATGTTTCAGATTTGTTTCGCAGTATGCTTCATATCTCACTTTTTTTTTTCTCTAATATTACAGCTGCAATTTGTCAGTATGATATATCTTTCAAACATAATTTATTCAAGACGACAGATACTCAATTAGGGACATTCTCTTTATTACTGATCTTTCACACTCATCTGTTTACATATATTGGTTTTCATATGGATAATGGTTCTCTCATACTTTAAGCTACATGGCATCTGTTAGTGTCCCGTCTCTGTACGTCACGTGCATTGTATCCATTTTTTTTTTTCCTCACTTGTTCAAACTCAACGTAAAAAATGAAGTCATCGCATAAACTAAAAAAAGAAAAAAGAAATTTCATTTTGAAAAGAAAAATAAAACCAAGAGCAAACCTAATCATAAATACTACTCGTCATGGCTATAGTTTACAAAGGATCTTTATGTCTAGCTCCAATGGTCAGAGCTGGTAGCTTGCCTACTAGACTACTGGCACTGAGCCACGGTGCTGATTTGGTGTGGTCTCCAGAAATCATAGACAAAAAAATTGTTCAGTGTACAAGAGTCGTCAATACAAAGACAAATACAATCGACTATCTTGCTCCAATACCTGAGAACAGAAAGCATGTTCCAGACACCAAGCCAGAACTTGTCTTCAGAACTGATATGCAAGGGAGAGAAAAGGGCAAGCTGATTTTCCAAGTTGGTACAAGTGATCCTGAGTTGGCAGTCCAAGCTGCCTTGAAGGTTATAGAGGATGTTGATGGTATAGATGTGAATTCAGGTTGTCCAAAGCCATTTTCTGTCCACAGTGGCTGTGGTGCCGCTTTGCTAAGAACACCTGATAAACTAGTTGATATACTAACCAACCTTGTCACTCGTGTTGGTAAACCTAACAACAAGCCAATAAGTGTCAAAATTAGAATTCTTGAAACTGAAGATATTACTTTGAGTCTAGTATCAAAGATCCTAAAGACTGGTATTGCCAACTTGACTGTGCACTGTAGAACACCTAATATGAGAAACAGGGAATCTCCTATAAGAGCTTATATCCCGAAGATTTATGAACTTTGTAAACAAAATAACGTTTCTTTGATACTTAATGGAGGCTTAGAAAACAAGCTTGACTTTTTGAAAGTTAGAGAAGAGATAGGTTTAAGTGAAGATGTTGGTGGTATGTTTGCTGACCAAGCTGAAATCAATCCTACTATTTTCTTAGACAAGCCTTTGGAATGGAATGATGTTCTAGTGAAATACCTAGAAATTGCCAAATCCCTTGACAATACAATTCATAACACCAAATACATGCTGTCTAGAATCTTAAAAGGTGACAAACGATACGCTGCCTTTTCAAGTGTTAAATCCCATGAAGAGATTGATGACATTATGAGCAAGTTTTATAATCCTGAAACCAAGGAATTCAATACACAAGAAGCAATCAAGTACTCTGTAGAATTAAGACAAAAGCAAAAGGCTGAAAAGGTTAGAAAGCAAAGAGAAGATCAACTTAAAAAGAACGAAGAAGAAAGAGCAGCCAAGAAGGCTAAGAAGGAATCAGCAACTAAAAGAAGCAATGAAGACTCTGCTTCCAATGATACCAAGAAGCAAAAAGTATAAACAATATTTTATTTTTTTTATTTAATTTACATAAGTTTTCTATTTATTCTCTATATAAGAATATTTAAGGAAAAAACAGATTGATTTAATCAATACCAATTTATAAGCATGAATCAATTTATAAAACAAACAAACATAACAAATTATGATTCAATTTATTAAATTGAAATGATACACTAATCTAATTTTTTCTTTTTTTTTTCATCATGAACTATCATTGTAGACTCTTCAATAACTTTTCTTTATCTTCAGCACTCAACAATTTCAATACTTCAGATAAACCTTCAATGGTGTTTTTGTGATCTTGTCTAATGTTCTTGGATAAAGTTTGGGCAAATACATCAGCCTTGACAGCTTCTAAGTGTTTTTCCAAAGCTTGATAGTTGGTTTCAATCCAGGTAGCAACTTCCCTATCGTTATCAAAGTCTGTGGTAGCTGGGAACCAGGATTTAATTCTAGCATCTAGTTCTAACTTCTTAGCATCTGGTAAGTGTGCAATCAATCTCTTGTTCAAGTAACCTTCGTCCAATCTTCTTCTTAATCTCCAGAAGAAGAATCTTCTAGATTCAGACCATTCTAATTCCTTCTTGATAACACCCTTGGCTAACATTCTACCTGATCTATCGTGTAAGTCGGCAAATTGAACAGAAATTTGGTGGTAGATTGGATATAGAGCCTTTTCTCTTTCATTTAGTTGCTTGGTTAAATCATCCTTTTCTTCAGCACTCAATTCAGCAGTGGCCAATTTCTCCTTCAATTCCTTGAACTTAGGATCCAATCTGGCCATGGTGCCCAATAGTTTTTCTCTTCTGTACTTGATACCAACCATACCTTCAGGTTCCAAAACACCAGCTCTGGAGTTAACATCAGCATACATTTCCATCTGTTCAGGATTGATTGTAGGATCAACAACTACCCAAGAACCACCTCTTAATTCACCAGTTGGAGGGATGTAGGTGAAAATAGGTTGCTTGTAGTCAACCAAGGCATCAACAATAAAGGAACCAAACTTCAAAACTTCGTTGTACATGTCCTTTTGACCACCAGAGAAACCTCTCCAGTTGGCTAAAATCATTAATGGTAATTGTTCACCATGGTTGAAGTCATTAATGGCTTGTGCAGTCTTGAAGGCAGAGTTTGGATACCAAACTTGACCAGCTTCTTGAATCAATTGTTCAGTAGAAGTTGGAGCAGCAGGGTCGGCTGGAATTAAGTTTTCAACCATTCTGGTTTCAACACCAATAACACCCATTGGGATACCACCCAATCTGGCTCTACCAACAACAACACCCTTAGCCCATCCAGACAAGGTTTCTTGGAAAGAATCCTTGTCAAATAGACCAGATTCAAATGAACCATCTTCATTTTGCTTACCAGAGATCATCCATCTGACATCATAAGGAATTTTAGATTCAGGAGCATACATAACAGATCTGTCCCAGGAGTCAGCTGTTTCCAAAACTGGAACTGGCATACCTCTCTTAGCAGGAACATAGGACAACCATTGCATCAACTTCTCAATACCAGCTAAATCATCCTTGGCAGTTAAGTGGGAAACACCATTGTTGTACATAATTTGAGTACCACCTAATTGTAAGTTGGAAGTGTAAACTTCTCTACCTAACAACTTGTTGATGGCAGGAGCACCAGTCAAGATGATTGGTTGACCTTCAACTTGGATAGCTCTTTGACCCAATCTGACCAAATAGGCACCAATACCAACAGATCTACAAGAAACCAAAGTAATGGTGAAAATATCCTTGTAAGCTCTGGAAGTGGCACCAGCAATCAAACCGGAACCTCTCAAACATTCAACACCTAAGCCATCTTCAGCACCGATAACAGCCTTGATGACATTTCTTGGTTGAGATGTCTTTTCATCAATAATTCTTTCGGTAACAACAGATTCAGCTTTACCGTCAGACTTCAACTTCTCTAAGCCTTCATCGGAAACATACAGGTAGTTGAAACCCTTCTTTGGCTCTTCAGCATCAACCCAATCAACTTCAAACAATGGAACCAATTCTTCAGCAATACCAATTCTGGCACCGGAGTTGGCTGACAAGTAGATTCTTGGAATACCATACTTTCTGGCATATTCAGTGACCTTGTTGAAGAACTCATCTTCCTTAGGACCAAAGGAACCAATCTTGAAGGTGATGTCATTGGCAACAACAACAAATTGTCTGCCTCTTGGGTACTCAGGGGTTCTGCAGGTGATCTTGAAACCAACCATACCAATGTCATTGGCACCAGCATCTCTTTCAACTTCAGACAACTCATTGTTTTCATCAAAGATCAATTCGTTGCAGATGAAGTAGTTGTCAGTGACCTTGGTCTTTGGAGAGTACTTCTTCCAAGCAGAAACAACACTTTGCTTGAATAGTTCAGGGAAATCATAGACATAGGTGGTACCCATCAAGTGGGCCTTGTATCTCTTTGGTTGTAAGAATTCCTTGACAGGGTATGGAGTGGAGATAGGTCTCAAGTGCATGGAACCAATCTTTTCTAAGGACTTGAACAACCAAATACCATCTTGGTTCTTGATTTCACTGTACATTTCAGTCTTGACGACATAACCAGAAACATTGTTGATCAAGGCTCTTAAGGTAACTGGAGAGCCTGTCTTTGGATCAGTGACAATGATTCTGATTTCAGCAGCAGCAACTCTCAATCTCAATAATCTCTTACCAAATCTTTCCAAGAAGCCACCAAAGGCAGATTCAACATCCTCTGGGGTAATGTCAAAGACAGAGGAGAAGTTGATGAAAATGTGGTTCAAGTCAGAGTTTGAAGTGTCAATAATTTCCAAGTTGTCCAAAATGTCAGACATCAACTTGTTGGCTTCAGTGGTCAAGTACTCAGTGATGCTAATGTCATCTCTAATCTTACCGGTTCTGATGATACCTCTGGTGAAGAATCTCTTGTCAATAGAGGAGTTCTTGGCCAAACCTTCATAAACGTGGATGTTTCTGTTTTCAGTGAAGATTTGCTTGATCTTGAAGTTGGACATTCTTCCTAATTCCAATTGGAAGGCTAAGGCTGGTTCAACATGTCTGATGGTTTCATCTTCTTGGTAGTGGGCACCTCTGAAAGTGTAGTACTTTGGATAGGAACCATCCTTGAAAGAGACACAGAAGGTGATTCTTCTGATACCAGAAGCAGTCAACTCCTTCTTGCTAATTTCCAAAGATTGGCTGATCTTTTTCAAGACAGCATCATCATTTTCAAAGCCTTCAGTGGAAGCAACAACAACATTGGCAACATTACTCAAGTTGGCAGAAGTGGAAGAACCTCTGGCATTGTTGTTAGCAGCGACTAACTCTAGAGTAGAGGCCAATGAGGAATCAATATCATCCAAGTGATCGACAGAAACTAAAATACCAGTTCTCAAGGCATCTTGGTCACCGACAAAGGTCAAGTCAGAAACAGACATAGCTCTGTTCAAGTTCTTGGCCTTCAAGACAGAGGATGAAGCCAAAGTGTCAGTAGGTAGATGGAACTTCCACAAGGCAACAGGAATGTTGTTGGCATTGTGATGAGAAACATCAGTGATGTTGTAAGCGGTGTAGGCTCTTCTGATGTAAACCTCAGCGGCAGCAGCTGAAACATCTAAGTCTTTGCTGTTCAAGAATTGAGTTAAAACATCAAAGACAACGTAGTTGGAATCAATCAATTGCTTCAATAATTGCAAATCTGGAGCAGTTCTCTTGGTGTTGGAACCATAAGAAGTGTCAACAACAGAGCTCTTCAAAATGTGTTCAATTTGTTGAGTTCTTTCAGTAATGGAAGGTAAGGCACCTTGGATTAAGATTTCTCTGGCCAATAAGGAAACTTGAGCAGAGGACTTGGATTCCAAAGTAACAATCTTTTCTAAGGAGGAGAACAAAATGTTGGCAATGGATGCATGAACTTGGCATAAAGGCTTGTAGTGTTTCAAGATAGCTAAAATCAAAGTGTTCTTGGCGGAAACTCTAGAATGAGATAAAACAGTGGTAACAACAGACTTCAAATCTTCACCAGCTTCGTCTCTCAACTTCAAGATAATTTCTTCTTCTCTGATGTTGGAGCCAGAGAACAAGGATTCAACTCTGTAGTATTCTTCCAAGAAGTTGGCAAAGACATTGTGTTCATGAGCCTCCAAACCATCAGCATAGTCATTGACAATTGAAACCAATGGAGCAACAGTGGCTTCAAACAATGGGTTGGATACAGATTCTCTTTCAACAGCAGCTTCCAATAACTTCAAAAGTTGCTTGGCAGGGAAGGCAGCATTTCTGTTTTGAGATCTTTGAACTAAGTCAACCAAACTGGCATCTAGATCCATAGGTAATCTGGAGTGCAAGGCAGAAATTTGAGCTTGCCATTCAGAGTAAGGTAATTCAGGGTTCTTTAGAACTTCAATCAACTTGGTTAAAGAAGCATTCATGACAACTTGGTTGTCATAACCCTTCAAGATGTTGTTTAAAGTGGCAATCAATGATTTCATCTTGTAAACTGGCTTGGTACCTTCAATGGTTGGGGTACCATAGTTTGGCAATAAGCCTTCAAATGGCAAGGCATGTTTGACCTTTGATGGGTCATCCAAGGTTAGGATGGCTAAAATGTCACCAGCATTCAAAGTGGAACCAGGTTGCTTTAATAATTGAACAATACCAGATTCTTGAGCAATCAATGGCATTTGCATCTTCATGACTTCAACTTCAGCAAAGACATGGCCAGCAGCAATGTGCTCACCGTCTTCAACCAAGTACTTGACTAGCTTACCTGGAGAAGGAGTTCTCAATTGGGTAGGATCGTTTTCAACTTCCAATAGGGTAGTTTTGGAATCAATGGACAATCTGGTGGCAGAAACTTCTTCCTTCCAGTAAATGGTGTGAGACTTACCACCAACAGCAATTAACAATCCACCATCACTCAAGCTCTTGACACCAACTTCAACCTTGGACCCATTGATGAATAATGTGAATTTGTCATCAGCAGCTTGGGCACAAGTGAACTTGAATCTGGAGCCCTCGTGGATAAACTCTACAGGGAACATAGTCTTCAATGAGGAGCTGGTAGGAACTTGACCTCTGCTCAAAGAGTTGATGTAATCTAGCTTGGACTTTTCAGAGATGATGAAGGCCTTTGTGGCAGCACCACAAATAACAGACAGTTCAGGATCTGGCTTTTCAGCAGTCAACTTTTGGGAAATTAAATCATCTAACCAACCGGTAGTTATGGTGTTACCTTCAAAGTCTTCAGATTCCAACAACTTAATTAAGTACTCAACAGTGGTTCTGAAGTCACCTCTGATGGACAATTCCTTCAAGGCAACAACCATATGCTTTCTAGAAGTTTCTCTGTTTTCACCGAATGCAAAGATATGACCGAATTGAGAGTCTGAGAATGAGTGGATACCACCATTGTTACCAACGGAGAAGTACCCCCATACATTAGAAGAGGATCTGAAGTTTAATTCATGGATGGAACCACCAGAAGGCTTGAAACCTTCATTTGGATCTTCGGAAGTGATTCTACAGGCAGTACAGTGACCCTTAGGGATAGGCTTTCTTTGGGTCTTCAATGAATCAACATTTTCAAAGCCAAAGTCTATTTCGGAGGCGGTCTTTGGATCAACACCGTAAAGCATTCTGATGTCTCTGATTCTATGCATTGGGATACCCATGGCAATTTGCAGTTGGGCAGCTGGTAAGTTGACACCGGTGACCATTTCAGTTGTAGGATGCTCCACTTGTAATCTAGGGTTTAATTCTAAGAAGTAGAACTTGTCTTCATCATGTGAGTATAAGTATTCAACGGTACCGGCAGAAACATAACCGACTAATTGACCTAATCTAACAGCAGCCTTTTCCATGTCGGTGAATGTGTCTGGCTTGGCAATGGTGACTGGAGCCTCTTCAATGATTTTTTGATGTCTTCTTTGAACAGAACAATCTCTACCGAACAAGGAGATATTGGTACCGTATTGATCAGCTAGTAATTGGACTTCCAAGTGTCTGGCCTTGCCAGCCAACTTCATGATGAAAATAGGAGAGCCGGGGATTTCGTTGGCAGCTTGTTCATAAAGGGAGATGAATTCATCTTCGTTTTCAACCTTTCTGATACCTTTACCACCACCACCTTCGGAGGCCTTGACCATAACTGGGAATCCAATTTTCTTGGCGATTTCCAAACCTTCTTCAGGAGAGGAACAACAACCTTTGCTATAAACTTCATCTGAAACAGAGACTAGGTTTGAGGCTTGGTCGATTTGGACCTCTTCAACACCGGTACCTGACCAAGGAATACAAGGGACCTTGGCGTGTTGGGCAACGATGGTACTTGAGATCTTGTCACCCAATGATCTCATGGCGGAACCTGGAGGACCAATGAAGATGACCTTTCTCTTGGAGGCAGCTAGCTTTTCAGGAAGCAAAGGGTTTTCGGAGGCATGACCCCAACCAGCCCAGACGGCATCAACATCAACTCTTTCGGCAATTTCAACAATTAAGTCAACATTGGCGTAGTTGTTGTTGTTGGTACCCCCTGGAACCTCAACATATTGGTCAGCCATTCTGATGTATTCAGCATTGATTTCAAGATCTTCAGGAGTGGCCATGGCAACGAATTGGATCATTCTTTCATCACCGAAGGTTTCATAAGCCCACTTTCTAACGGATCTGATTTCCTTGACAGCAGCAATACCGTTGTTGGCAATCAGAACCTTCTTGATGATGGAGTGACCACCGTGACTTTGAACAAATTGCTTTAATAGGGAATCTTCAGCCTTTTCCACGGTGTTGTAACCAATGAAGTGAGAGGCTAGATTAGCATGCTTGGCAGTGTAATCAGTTTTGTCAAAGCTTAAAGAAGACATTTTTGATTGTGTTAAAGTATGTAATGAGTGTTTATGATTAAAGTATCTGTGCTGATTGATGAATATGTTTTTTTTCAGAGTGGATCCTAAGGATAAGTTAAATAAAGATTTATTATTAAGTTTTTTTAGTAACAATTTTCAGGTGAAAAAAAGGTAATAATAAACTTTGTTTATAGTTTGTAGTATTAACAAGTGGTTTCTTGTGTTGATTTTTTTTTTGGTTTGTTTCTTGATATGAACTAAAAAGAAAGTTGCAATAGATTAAAGGGAGTGAAAATCTATCTTTTATGTGTTTGTTTGTTTGGTTTTGGTAGAATATTACAACTAAGGAATTAATAACTAATCTACTAATTATATTGACAATATTCACTAAAATTGATAACTCTTTAAAGTGAAGTAGCTTGATTGAATTATTGAGTTAGATAAAGTAATTAGAAAAATAGCTTTCAACGAAAATAGTAAGTTATGAGTTAACACTAGTTTAGGATGATAAATCTAATGGTGTTCGTTTCTAATCTTTTAGTTATATACTTTTAACACATCTCAACCTATCTGACATCGTAAAAAAAAATTTTTTTACTACGCGTTAAGCACAAACACAATTAAATTCAACAAAAAAAATTTGTTGATAAAAAATGGATATATATACCTGATGTTGATTTAACTAATGTCATGCTGCTGATGACGATACACTCAATGAAGTCACTGCTGATGTTGAACAGATAGCACTGTGTGTATTCGCTGTAGATTGTTGTGTGTTGATATATATAGAGAAGGGCAAAAAAACATCTGCTACAATGATCAGTATGAGCTTTTTAATTAAAGTGACATCATTGAGTTGTTGACAAATCCTACGAAAGATTTAGACACCAAAAAATTTTTTTTTTTACTTTTTATACAGCTAATTCTTGTACTAAAGCTGTTTACTTTTCTAGTTTAGGAAATGATATTCCGTACTGCATCTACAGATGCCAAGGCACTGTATACTGGCATCATCAGATAATCAAGTTCGCTGATAGTGTTATAGAGCTGTGATGGTGTCTTTATTGGAGAATAATTTTGCAACCCTCTTTTTTTTTTGACGTATGGTGGGTGGTTCTGCACGTGATCTAAATGCTTCACCTTAACCGATGTCTCGTAAATGTGTATTTCCGAATGTGTCCTTTCGAAAAAAAATATTTGGCACGGTGACGCTACCAAGTGTTCATTGTGAATCTTTCCCCTAGCTAAGGCAAACTTTAAGAAACAACTGAGATATAAATTTGTTTAACTTTTCCGTACTGTATACAAAATTACTTGATTTGTTATTTCATTTTTCGTTGACTAAGAAGTGAGTTCTGGATGCAGCAATCTTACATTAATAATCAACAGCAAGCTCATTTACTATAGAAATATCTCCAAAAGTTCAAAAGTATCATTTACCACAGTGGCTACCATTTTTTCAGCTTCTATGGGGAAAGATTTTTCGGAGAAAAAGAAGAAAAAATAAAAAAAAAAATTTTTTTTTCCAGATTTTGATACCCACTTTGACGAAATTTTTTTTATTACAGAATACAAAGTATATATTGGATTTTAATACTCATTCCATTACATATCAATACATCTTAATACTCACAACCCAACATTAAGCACACTTAACAACATATTAAAAATGTCTTGGCTATTTGGATCTTCAAGCACTAAAGCCACACAGCAAGCTCAAGCTGAACCAAACCCACAATTCCAATTCCAAAAGCCAGCCAACACCATTGACTCCATATACGATGCTGCTAACATTGACGACAGCACAGACGATGTTTTGGACATCCAAGAGGACCAGCTGAGTAGCATTGAGGGTTCCCAATCCATAATCCCTTCTAGAGACTGGAGAGATGACTTGTGTTACGGTACAGGTACTGTTTATGGTCTATCCCTGATTGGTGGGTCCACCTACGGTTTGATTGAGAGTTTCGGCAAGATCCCACAGGGTGCATCCTTCAAGTTGCAGCTGAACACTGTTCTGAACAACATCACCAAGAGAGGTCCGTTCATCGGTAACCACGCCGGTATCCTCGCCATGAACTACAACTTCATCAACTCCGGTCTTGACTACTACAGAAATAAACACGATGACTACAACACACTGGCCGCAGGTGCATTGACCGGTGCCCTGTTCAAGTCCACAAAGGGGTTGAAGCCTGTTCTGTACGCCTCTGGTCTGTGTACCATTGGTGCTGGTGCCTGGTGTGGATTCAAGAGAATGTACTTGAACAATGACGACCAAAGTGCTAAAAAGTTGGATTAATAGGTTTTCTAGATGACTTGGAAAGGGAAAAAAAAAAATAATGAATATGTTTTATAGGAAATTACATCAACACTTGTACATAAATGATATCGGTTAAACTGGTAATAATGTTTCTTAATAATTTTGGAAATTTTGTTATATAAATGTGTTCATCTTTTTTAAATACATGTATTTAATTTCAGATTTAATTTTTTTTTGCTTTTTTCTTTATATTACCAACTCTTGAAGGGTCTCAAATGATGGTTCGTAAATAGTATCCCTTTTATAAATATTCAAACTTTCTTGTATGGGAACATCGCTGATGTGTAACTCTTCTGAGGACATTGTTTCATCATAAAACTCATCCTCAAAGATGTCCTGATCTGTGATATCGTTTATACTCCTTGCAATGGACTCATCAACTCCGTTGAAGGCAACTCTGTTTGGAGTTCTTGGTCTCGCTATGAGATGTCTTCTTCTCATCGCATCTTTGGTGGACAACTCAATCAATTTGTCCTTGATTTGCGTTGATTTGATTCCTGAGTCCAACAAGATGGCTGCTAAGCCTGCAACCACTGGAGTGGCCATGGACGTGCCGCTAAATCTTATGGAGTCATCAAAATTTCTTAAAGATAGGGACTCAACCTTAACCCCACTGGCAAACAAGTCCACACATTCTCCCCAGTTGCTGAAGCTTGCTATTTGGTCCTTTTGGTCATCAATAGCACCCACTGTTATTGCAGATGGCTCACTTGCGGGCGAGTTCATACATGCATTCATGTTGTTGTTTCCAGCAGCAACAACCATCACCAAACCATTGTCAACAGCAGCCTTGACCGCCTCATTTAGAATCTTGGACCGGAAGGACCCCAAGGATAAGTTCGCAACACTTTTGCCATGATTGCCCCTTTGTAACATGTCCTCAACGGCAAACTCAATAGCGGAGATAACTGTTGTTAAATCACCCTGGCCCTTGCTGTTCAAGCACTTTACCTCAATCAACTGGCAATCTTTACAAACACCATACTTAGTGGAGCCTATGATTCCAGACACATGGGTTCCATGCCCATTTTGGTCGCCAGGTCCCTCATCCACAAACGATGCACCATGCTCTACCCTACCTTCCAAGTCTGGATGCGTTAGTGCAATCCCGGTGTCAAGAACATACACATAAACATCGCTGCCCAAGGAATCCTTGTGGAAAATATACTTTGAGTCATCTTGCTCCAATCTTTGACGGGAGGACAATCGCGCCAAGTGTCTTGGGGCATTGTCTTGAACAAAGTACTCATCCACTTCATTGTAATCAAAGGCCTGGAACGGATCGTTGGAGTCAATGTCAGCAATGAATGGATTTAATCTTAGTTCATTGAGCTCAGTTGGTGTTAAGTGTGCCTTGATTGCCTCAAAGCCATTGAAATGTATGTGTTTTTCAATATCAATTTCGGTCAACACTTTTTGAAGCTCTAGAAGCTTCTCAAAATAATCTTGAATCATGTCATGACTTTGTGCTTTGTCATTATTAGTACTGTTAAGTGAGTTAATGTTAACATTGGAATTGTGTAAATGAGACATATCTATTGCGTTAAATATATTACTTTTCCAAAAATTACTATTGATAAATTGTTTAAATGATAGATTTATCTTTTCACTACTCAAAGATTTAATATCCGATTCATGCTTAAAAAGTTGGGAAATTGTATCTGGGATCTTAAGTCTTACTATGTATTCAGAAGGAATACTGTTTGGCATTGGTAGAGAAGCAGCTCTTCTGCAAAGTAATAAAAGTAGATATAAAATATTGATATATTTGAAAGATAGCATCTTATATGGGTATAAATATAGAAGGAGAAAAGCTATATTAAATTAATTATATTTTTATATGTAAATGTATCTACACTTTTTGTTTTTTATGTTATGTAAAAATATATAATGTATATTATATTGGTTGTTGATATCTTGTATTTCGTTTAATATTAGAAAACAAGATAAGCTATGAACCTATACAAGAAATAAGTTAATGCAAAGATATCAAAGTATAGATCTGAATTATCTCAATATTTGCATTCTTTAATCGATAAACTTTGAAGAAACGCCGATACTTGTGTTGAACTCCAATCTGTACTAAAATTAGTTTTCATTTTTGTGATGATTAAACCTCGGTAGACACGTGACTCCAGCAATTCTCGCTACAGAGTTTTAGATGACGCATAGAAAAAAAACCTCAAAGACCGTAATAAATAACTCTTACAACTAAATAAGTCCATAAGAAGAAGCTTCAAGCATTATCTTTTGTCTTTCTATTTGGATATAATTACAAATGGGCTATTCATGATATGCATTTCCAACATCACACACAATAGAAAAACATGGAGGGATAATGAATATTCAGTTTAGAACCAGTACCTGCTGAGGCGGGGTTAAAAAACGTTTGTCCGTTGGGGGGAAACACTCTAATTGGTTGGTGACTCTCACAAGGCGCACCAATCAGCGTTGGCTGTTTGGAACATTTATGGATAAGGGCCAAAAAAAAAAAAAAGGGGAACCATAAGGACTGTCAAAAAAA
>ERZ794949.231-NODE-231-length-20530-cov-152.620708_pt1 | contig 20530 bp, 11 predicted proteins | sample MGYA00511363_ERZ794949 | MGnify/ENA primary metagenome ERZ794949 (study PRJEB30137, sample SAMN04331402) | food metagenome | isolation source: T1 must sample point D1 replicate B | place: Australia: South Australia ...
AGAGTTTAGATTCAGAGTTCAGTTTCAGTGTTTAGTTTCAAAGTTTAGTTTAACAAATAAATATACATAAGTAACCAGAATACAAATACATTAACATTTTCTCTATCAGAAGATCCCAGGTATACACATAACCTTAAATACACTTTTTTTAAAAAAAAAATTCAACCTTTTAACATGACTACTGCTGCTATTCCAGACATTTCAGTTCTTTCTATTTCTTCAGTCAAGGACTATCAAACCATTGACTCTACTCCTTCTCTGGACAACGATTTGATCATTGACATCATCGATAGACAAGGAATTATTCCAGATGTTATTTTGGAACAAGAATTTAACGACTTTGTAAATATCTTTAACAAATCAAATGATGATTTCTCCAGCTTTGCTAAGTACTTCACCAACAAAGCTAATGATGAAGGCTTGATTCTTTTATCTAAGGTGATCAACTTGGTTTACTTGAAAAAGAGAGAAATTCAACTAAAATCTATTTCAGATGCTTCTGCCATTGTTATTGATGAATTCCTAGAACAAGGTGATTTACAAATCTACATCAGCAACCAAATCATTAATAACTCTGCCATAGATAAAAACTACTTGGATTTGAATGCCAATAATACCAAAGACTTCCATATTGAAGTATTCACTACTTCTTTGGAAAATATCTCTATTATCATCGCCAGTACTGATTCAAAAGATGCTGTAAAGTCAGAGTTCAACTCTAAGATTGTTGAAAGTATCAACAACTCTAATTCTATCTCTAAGAAGAAGTCTGGTCCATTTTTGAAATTTGTTACTTCCGCTGAAAATACACAAGAACATAGATTAATTATTTCATACAGCAAGAACAGCACAACCAAATTCTTCCAACTATTCAGCCAACTTTTGAAGTTTTATGATATTACATTTTCTAAAGTCCACATAGAATCTTACACTAATGACCTACTATTATTCTCTTTTTACTTTAACAGAGAAGACAACGAACACATCAGCGATTTGATGACTACTTTGAACCAAATTTTGAAGGAAACTTCTTTGATATATTGTTTACCTTTGGCTCATGACGCCTTTGCTAAAAAGGCTGATGAATCTGAAGAAGACAAGAACTTTAGATTATCTCCACAAGAGAGCTCTTACTTCAACATTGCATCCACCTTTATCTACCATTTCATTGATAGATTGTCATTCACTAACAATGGATCTGATATTTTAGCTGAAAACAAAAATGCTTCTAACTCACACATTGCTGATATTTTAACTTCTTATCAACAAATTTTAAAACAACAATGCTTCTCTGAATTGTTAATTGAAAATGTTTTGAACAAATACAAGAAGTTAGTTGTTAAGCTATTCAAGAACTTTGCCTTGAAACACTATCCTAAAGATCAAAACGATTCTGGATTGAACTTGACTATTTCTTATCAAAGATTAGTCAATGGTATTGAACCTTTCCAAGACGACTTGGAATTTGACAACTACTTGAAATCTAATGTTGATGATCAATCTGCTGATTACTTAATTTTAAAGAGTCTAAAAACATTCAATGATGCTATTTTGAAAACCAATTTCTTCTCCAATGATAAATTAGCCATTTCCTTTAGATTGGATCCTTCCAAGATCTTTGATGGTAATTCATTGATTTTCCCTGAAATTCCTTACGGTGTTTTCTTTGTTGTTGGTTCTCACTTTAGAGGTTTCCACATAAGATTCCATGACATTGCAAGAGGTGGTATTAGAATTGTAAAATCTTACAATGATGCTTCATATGAAATCAACAAGAGAGCCATGTTGGAAGAAAACTACAACTTGGCATACACTCAACAAAAGAAAAACAAGGATATTCCAGAATCTGGTTCAAAAGGTGTCATTTTACTAAAGATTGGTCACACAACCGAAAGAGATTCAAAGATTGCATTTGAAAGATATTGCGATTCTATCATCGATATTTTAGAATTCGGTAGTGACAAATATGTTGATTTATTAGGACAAAAAGAAATTTTATTCTTTGGTCCAGATGAAAACACTGCTACTCTTTGTGACTTTGCCACTGAATATGCCAAGAGCAGAGGTTGTTCATGGTGGAAATCTTTCTTAACTGGTAAATCTGCTTCTTTGGGTGGTATTCCTCATGATGAATATGGTATGACTTCTTTGTCTGTAAGATCCTTTGTTGAAAACATCTATAGACAAAAGGGTCTATTTGACAAGACTTTAAAGAAATTCCAAACTGGTGGTCCAGATGGTGATTTAGGTTCTAATGAAATTTTGTTGTCTTCTGACAATGAAGTTTATGTTGGTATTGTTGATGGTTCTGGTACCATTGTTGATATTGATGGTTTAGACAAGGAAGAGTTGAGAAGATTGGCCAAGAACAGACAAACAGTTGATAACTTTGATAAAGCAAAACTATCAAAGAACGGGTTCTTTGTTTCAATCAGTGATAAGAATGTCAAGGTACCAAGCCCTGTTACTAAGACTGAGGTCACCATAGCTGATGGTATGGTTTTCAGAAACAAATTCCACTCAGAATTCTTATTCCAATTTGTTGAAAACGTTGATGTATTTGTTCCTTGTGGTGGTAGACCAGCATCCATCAACTTGAACAACATTGATTTGTACATCGATTCTAAGACAGGTAAGTCAAAAATTCCAGTCATTGTTGAAGGTGCTAACTTGTTTATCACTCAAGATTGTAGATTAAAGTTAGAAGCTGCTGGCTGTACTTTAGTTAAGGATTCTTCTGCTAACAAGGGTGGTGTTACTTCTTCTTCTTTAGAAGTCTTAGCCTCTTTAAGTTTGAATGATTCCGACTTTGTTGATAGATTTGTTGCCAATAAGAATGGCTACTATGATCAATATGTCAAGTACATTCAAAGTACTATTTCCGAAAATGCCAGACTAGAATTTGAACAATTATGGAAGATTTCCCAATCATCTGGCACTCCAATTTCCATTTTGTCTGATGAGTTATCAAAGGCCATCAACACATTAAATGACGATTTATTGGATTCCATTGATGAATTATTTGTTTCCCAAACTGATTTCAGAAACCACTTGTTAATAGAAAAGATCATTCCAAAGGTCTTATTTGAAATATCTACCGAATCCAAGGAAGCTGTTTTAAATAACATCCCAGTAAACTATCAAAACGCTATGATCAGTGTTTACTTGGCTTCCAGATACGTCTACAAATTTGGAACTGATGTCAACATGGGTAAGTTTTTGGGTTTTATTTCTGAATTAAAGAAATAACTGTAATATAGAATTAATTATTGAAATATATAAAATTTAAATTGATATTAATATTATTATTATTATTTTTTATACTGAGCTTTCAGTTTCAATTTTCAAATCTTCAATTTCTTTAGTAGCTTTTCTGTCGTATTTGTAAACACATCTGTGATTTGTAACAAACATGGAACAAATGACATTGGCAATGGAGAAACCTAAACTGATATAGTAAACACCTTTTATAGCATTTTTAATGATCATTCCTAATGCATCCTTTGTACCACCTTCAATTAATCTGTAGATGATAATATCATCAACTTTTTTGTCGTGCAAGTAAGATAATGTATCATTTTGGTAAACTTTTCTGTAAACTCTGGTATTAAAAAAGGTATTAGCAATAACAGAACCAGTTGCCATGGCTAGCAATTTAACAGCTGAGTAAAACGAAGTTAAGTTAATTAGTTGTTTGTTTTTGACTTCTTCATCATCTGTACTCTTATCAACATAATATTGAGAGCCTAACATAGTTGATTGAACTTGTCCTCCAAATCCACATCCAGCCAAAAAGGTACAACCAATGATTTTATCTATGTGCATAGTGAAATCAACCAATTGTAATAAACCACATCCAACAGTACCTAAAATGGCAGAAAGAACAATGATTACTTTAAATCTACCTGTTCTTTTGATAAAAGCACTACCAATAACAACGGTGATAGAAGAAGAAACTAAAACAGGAACTGTTTTTAAACCGGCTTCTGATGTACTATTACCCAAAACAAGTTGATAGTATTGAATCAAAAATAGCACGACCATAATGTATCCAGAAACAGAAAGGAAAGTACACATGTTAACAGAGAATAAACCAAATTTCTTAAAGACTAATGGATCAATTAATGGAGTAAATTCTCTGTCAAATTTGTTGGTAACTTTTTTGAACAAAATCCAATCCCATAGTATAGAAAAGATGAACAAAATAGAACCAATGGTCAACATGATAACAATTCTGTAGTTATTCCAGTCATACTTTTGACTTGATCCATAAGTTAAGCCTATAAAAATTAAAATAAATCCAGTTGAACAAGTGGCAAACTCAACAAAATCATAGGTGAAGAACAAAGTCAAAAAGAAGTTTTTCCAAGTTTGTAGATATACCAAGCTTTTGAAGAACTTGGCAATTTTTGCAGGTGTTTTGGTAATAATATCGTAGTAATTGTCATTGGCGTGATTGAATGCAAACATAAATAAAACAATGGCTGCACCACCAATAGGTAAATTTATGTAAAAGCATAATCTCCAACCTGCTGAATAAGCATCAGTGAATGCATAACCAATAATTGGACCAACAACTGAGGCAACATTAAAAGCCAATCCAATAATAGCAGTCCAAGTACTTAAATTGCCTGGAGGAGTGACTTGAGCAACGACGACATAAACCAAATTTTGAATCAAAGAACCACCAACACCTGAAATAGCTCTACCACAAATTAACATATTCATTGAAGTACTCAAGGCGGAGACTAAAGAACCAATTTCAAATAATACAACACCAAGAATCAAAGCAGACTTGACAGTGTATTGATGGGCAAATCTAGCTGTGACTAGACATGTGACAGCAGTAGGTAAAGAATAACCAGAAATCAACCATGAAGTTTCTGCATAGTTGTCAAAACGTTGCGCAACTTTGGTGATAATAGTGATCACAATCATTGTGTCTAAAGAAGCAACGAACAAAACCAACAATAATGAAAGCATAATGATGTAGAACTTAATACCTTGGTAGTATTTTTGAAGCTCAGTTCTATCGTCTTCTTCAGCCGTCAAGACTGAAGAAGCTGATTGTTGTGAGGTGACTACCTCTGGATTTTTTCTGGCTTTGTATTTTTTATAAAGATATTGGATCAACATTGTTTAAAACTGTTATGAATGTTTGGTTTTTATTTATTAATTTTTTTTTGTAGATTAAATTACAAGTTATATATATGATAATCTAAATAAACTGTCAACCTCTTTATATATTATTGCTGTGGTCCAAAAAGCTGAGTCTAAAAAAGTTATATAAGAACTATAAAATATGAAAAAAAGCCGCTATAACTTTAATTTCTAAAATGTTTAAAATATCATGTGTAAGCATGAGTTTTTGATGTACATTCACATAGTGGCTATAGTGATAATTCAGTTAGTCAGAAGACCTGAGATATCATAGTGGCTTGTTGGATATGCCACATTTTTTTCACATGGAAAACCTGCGCCGAAAAACCATATAATGCGTAACTTCGGAGTAACTATAAACGGGGTTAATGAATTGGGACCACAAAAAACGTGGATTTTACATATGAATTGAAACTTTAAATTCTTAAGCCCGTCATATTTCGGAATAAAGACATAACAGCGAAAAAAAAAAAAAAGAACCATACATGGCAAGAGATAATAATTCTCCTATTTTTTTTTATTATGAGAAAAGAAAAGCCACAGAATATGTTCACTACAAGAATAGGCTTAAAATGAAAAATACATAATAATTGTTTAAACAAATTAATAAAGACGGCTGTAATATAGTGGAATTTATAATTTCTTTATACAAAAAAAAAAAAAAATAAAGAAATTAAAAACATGTGGATAATTAAATTGTTTATTATTACGTGGTTAAAAACCTTAAATCGATGGGATTACCTTTTATGGAAACAGAACATTTAATTAATAACAAGATAAATATTGACATTTTGGAAGGGTAAAAAAAACTAAAAGAAATATTATGATGTTTATTATTATATAAAAATTTACTTTATTTGGATACCTCGTTTTTTTCCAAATCTTCATCAGAACTGGATTCACTATTTGATTTTTTGGTTGCGTTCTTTTCAGTTCCTTCATAAACACATCTATGGTTAGTTAGGAAAACGGAACAGATGACATTGAATATGAAGCAACCCAAAGCAATGTAATAGACACCCTTTATAGAGCTTTGCAATAAACGGCCTAATTCATCTTCTCTTCCGTGGTTTTTTAATCTGTACACTATAATTTCGTCAGTAGTCATTCCGTGCAATTCCATCAAATTCTTATTTTGTTTGACTTTTCTGTAGACTCTTGTGTTGAAGAATGTGTTTGCGACTATAGAACCTGTTGCCATTGCTAATAACTTAACAGCTGAGTAGAATGAAGTTAGGTTGATAACTTGTTTTCTCATCAATGCAGGATCTTTCAAATCAGAGTCAATGTAGTATTGAGAACCAATTAAGGTGGATTGAATTTGAGAACCCATACCACAACCGACTAATATAGTCAAACCTATAACTTTATTAGCATGCATGGTAAAGTCAGATAGTTGTAATAAACCACATCCAATTGTTCCTAACATAGCCCCTACACAAATAGGTATTTTAAAACGACCTGTTTTTTTGATGAACACACTACATGTTATAACGGTGAATGAAGAAGAAATTAACATTGGAATGGTTCTTATTCCCGCATCCATGACTGATTGTTTCAATACTAATTGATAGTATTGAATTAAATATAAAACAACACAAAGATAACCTCCACATGCAGCAAAATCACACAGATTAACTAAAACCAAACCAAACTTTTTGAAAACCAATGGGTCTAGTAAAGGAGTAAATGGTTGATTGTATTTTTTACACAGCTTTTCAAACAATTTCCAATCCCAGATGACAGAGAAAACAAAAAACAAACTTCCCAAAGTCAACATCAATACTATTCTATAGTTTTGCCAGTTGTAAAGTTGACCTGAACCATAAGTTAACCCAACAAAAATAAGGATGAAACCTATAGAGCATGATGCAAATTCAACCAAGTCATAAGTAAATAATAACGAAGTGGCCAAACGTTTCCAACTACTCAACTTGACCGAGCTTCTGGCAAAATGAGCTAGTTTCACTGGAATATGAGCTGCTTCAGCAAAGTAATTATCTTGGTCATGATTGTATGCGAACATGAACATAAAAATGGCAGTAAATCCAATTGGTAAGTTGATATAGAAACACAATCTCCATCCGGCATCATAAGCATCACTAAATGCTGACCCTACAATAGGACCAACAACAGAAGCTACATTAAAAGCTAAACCAATGATGGCAACCCATAAACTGACTTTTTCTCTTGGTGTGATTTGTGTTACAACAACAAAAACTAAATTTTGAATTAAAGAACCACCAACACCAGAAATTGCTCTTCCAACAATCAACATGTTCATTGAGGTACTTACAGCAGATATCAATGATCCTAATTCGAACAATAATACACCTAAGATTAAAGCTAATTTGACTGTGAATTGGAAAGCAAATCTAGCTGTAATCAAACAAGTGATGGCTGTGGGTAGAGAGTAACCAGAAACCAACCATGAAGTTTTAGAATAATCATCGAACCTCTGTGCTACTTTCTCAATGGTTGTAGCTACGATCATTATATCCAATGAAGCAACGAATAAAACAAGTAACAGGGAAACCATGACTATGTAAAACTTTTCCCCTTTGTAGTATTCTTGCAAAACGTTCATGTCTTCTTTTATTGGTTCTTTTGCGATGAGTATGTCATCGGGTATGTTATTTCCGGTTTCTTGTGACGCATGTTTATGAATTGGTGTTGAGATCACTTCACCTTTCACATTATTTGATTCAATTGTTGACATTATTATCAAGGTAAATTGCTACTATTTTTTTTTTGGTTTTATGTTATTATTTAATACTTTTAATTTTAAATTATAATCAAATTCGACGACATAAATCTTATATATATATATAAAAGTTCTTATATAATAATCTAAGGAAGATATTACTTAATATGGATGACCAAAAAAAAAAAAAAAAAGAAATAGAAGAAAATCACTGAGTTAAATCCATTTTTCAAATGGGATTAAAAAATGGATTTAAGCATTATTAAGACATCTCGTATTTTTTTTTTTTTATGGGTTTAAACACGCGTGCCTTTCGGTAACTTCTCCTTAGTCAATGGAGTTAAGAAATATAGACATTCATTATATACAATGTCTTTGAAATTAGTTATAATATATGGGCGGATTTTAAAAGACATAAATGAAACTTTAAGCTTCTTTGGAATCAATGTCTATATCATTGGTTGATGCTGTATCATCTGCTTGCTCTCTTTCTTTGATCTTTTTTATTTGTTTTTTTGTTAGGATCTTTTTGGCGGATACAAACCAGCAGAAAATCAAAGGTATTACACTAACTCCGGTAGCAAAGTAAAATACGTTTTGAATACATTTTGCCAACATTTTAGAGAATGGCGAGTGTCTGCCATCAAAGTTATGTCTTCTGAATGCAATAAGACTATCTGCTCTAAGGTATGAATATTGTGGGAAGTCAACTTTGATTTTGTTGATCACGGATGTATTGAAGATCATGGTTGAAAAGACACTTCCTATACACAAACCTAATTGTTTGTTGAACATGTTATAACCAGTAACACTTACAAAATCCATTCTGTAACGTTTGTCTTTAGGATTTAATTCTCTTTGAGCAGACATCAATGATGATTGGGCAACAAATCCAAAGGCGATACCACCCAAAAATACAAATATCAACTTTTCAGCTTCATTTGAGGTATCTTTTAATATAGTTAATAGTCCATTTCCTAATAAACCCGTGATTGCTGACATAATGATCATTTCTTTAATTCTTCCAGTTTTGGAAATCACAAATCCTGTGAATAAAACAAACGAGGAAATACTCAACATAGAAGGCATGTAATTACATGAAGCTATTAATGGAGAGTAATTGAAAAGCAATTGAAAGTATTGAATGATGTAAACAGATTGACAACCGTTAGCGAGGCAAACAAACAGAGCAACTATGTTGGTACTTAGTATTTTGAAGTTGAAGAATAGCTTTTCAGTCATCAATGGACCTATTTCTGTGTCTGGTGGGAAATCTATAATATCCGAGTACTTAGCCCTCAAATATTCAACTACTTTAAAGTAGTAAAAACAATCATAAACTAAACCCAAAAATACCAAAATAGGGCCTACTACTAACATGGCAATACAATTAGCTTCGTACCAATGCCAGCCTGCTTGAAAACCACCAGCGAAAGTAACAGCTAACAAAAATAGAATGAATCCACTGGAGATGAACAAAAAGTTCACCATATCAAATGAAACTAACAATTCTACTAGTATTTTAGCATAAGTCTTTTTGGCTACCATTTTCTTACCAAAGCTCTTGATATTATATTTATGAACATAGGCAACTTTCTTGAAAATTTCGAGAATCGACATACTTTCACCGTCATTGTAAACAGTATTGAAAAGTAAGAATGCAATCAAACCAATAGGCAGATTGATATAAAAACACAATCTCCAACCATCTTTGTAAGCTTCAGAAAGTGCACCACCCAAAATAGGAGTAACTGAACCAATTGTGAAAGAAAGAGATAATAAAGACAACAAAAATGCTCTTTTCTCTTCAGGGACCAATGTCGAACTAATAATGAAACTTACTGTGTTTAGCCCACTTCCTGAAATACCCTGAATGACTCTACCAACTATAAGCATGTACATGTTAGTGGATGTGGCTGTAATTAATGAACCTATTTCAAAACCTAAAATAGCAACAATGATACTCAATTTTTTACCTATTTTAACACTAATTCTCGACCATAGTGTGCACCCCATCGCAGAAGAAAATGAGTATGCAGACATGATCCATGAGGATAGGGAGTATTTTTTAAATTGTTCAGAAATGGTTTCTAAGGGAGCAGCCACAATGGAAATATCCATCGCAATTACGAATACCGCCAAATTTAATGATATTTGGATCAATGCGAGCTTTAAACCTGAGTAATATTGCACGTTTAGATCGTTGTTTGATTTGGCTAAACTCTTGTTTGTCTCTTGTTTTTCTAATTGGGAGTAGTTGTTGGTGAGGGTCATGGTTATAATGTCACCGTTAACGTTATTTTCCATCGACTCCCTGGCTGTATAAGATTCCAGAGAGCTTGCTTGCGAAGTTTCAGATGAAACTGAGTGATTGTCAGACATTTTTTCTTTGGAAAAAAAATACAAAAAAAAATGCTATGATTTCTTACGTGGTGTTTTGAGTAGTTTCTGATATTAGCTTAGAAAGTTCAATTTATCTCTATATAAATATATAGCAAAATGATAATATTTTTTTTGGTTTTATCATCAATAAAACTATTAGCTAATAAAATTGTATTGAGTTATTTAATATGACTGTTTGTCTGCGTGAACTACGGATTTTACAGCGGAATTTAATAAATAACAGCGAAGGTAAAAAAAAAAAAATTAAAAAGAAACGAAGGACACTAATAAATGATAGATGGGAATAACGCTGGTAGAAGGTGTCACCTTCTGTGAAAGAATCACAGTGTGTGTTGTTATGTACTAATTGCCAAACCTGTACAACACGTTCCTCACGTATCTTATAATATACCAATGTCCATATATCCTTATAAATGGAAGATGTTTTTGAGTAGATTCATCAATGGGAAGTTTTTTATACCCTCTTATACCCGCGTAACGGAGATATTCTCATCATTTGGCGTATATGTGGTTTTATTTTTTAACAGAGGGGTAAGTATGACTCCTTTTTCTACATGATATAAAACGATTGAACACCGATCCGATTTCCTCCTGGAAGTAGATCCATTATGTATAAGCTGTTTGTATAGTTTTTCTTACAATTCTAGGTCAGCAATAAAAACATGGATTTTTAAGAACAGATTTGTCGAGTGGCTTCCTGTTTTCATTTTTGGTTACTAGATTTCATGATGGTCCCGTTTATAATTCCTACTGGATTGTTTTTAAGCTTTTTTTTTTTTTTTCCTCCGAAGGATTTAAGAGCTGGCTGTAACCTTTTTTATAACTTACCCCACCAAAGATTTTAACATTTCCTAAATGAGAACATGACATTTTCTACCATGATATCGAACATTTTTTCTTCAAAGTCGATTATAAATTTCTTTTTTATGTATTACACAGGACCAAGTTGAACTTTACTCTTGGCCATACACACACATACCCTCTAAAAAAAAATGCCATACGAAGGATTTTCTTTAGAATTAGCACAACCACCACCACCAGACAGACCATTGGCCGAGCTAACACCAGAAGAACAAGGTGAAAAAGGAGCTGAAATGATCATAGGTGCAATGCAATCTTGTCCTGGGAAGGCTGCGATTTCAGGTGTCATGGGGTTCGGATTAGGTGGTGTTTTTGGTTTATTCATGGCATCTATGTCTTATGATACTCCTATGCACTCACCGCTGCAACAACAGCAACCAGGAAAGTTGATTTATGATCTTCCGTTCAAAGAACAATTAAGAGTTGCTTGGAAAGACATGTACACCAGAGCATGGTCTTCAGCCAAAAATTTCGGATACATTGGTTTGATATACGCAGGGGTTGAGTGTTGCATAGAGTCCACCAGAGGAAAGTCAGACCATTGGAATGGATTGACTGCTGGTTGTATGACTGGTGGTGGTCTTGCTTATAAATCTGGTCCACAAGCGGCTGCACTTGGGTGTGCTTCATTTGCTGCATTTTCCGCTGCCATAGATATGTATATGAACAGTGAAAATGGAAGACCTCCAAAGAATGATTTTGAACAATAAACAAGTTATGGCATTTATATCTGTCATTGATTATGCAAAAACTAACAAGTAAGATATATATTGAATGTGTTTTTTTTTTTCAAAAACAGAAAAACAATGTTAATTCATGTAAATAATCGAAACATTTGTTTAGTAATATAAAAAAACAAATAAAAAATAAAAATAAAAAATATATAATGAAACTATCACACTTTATATGTGAAAATTAAGTATATTAATAATGTTACAGATATTATGAAGAGTAGAATGAAAAGAAAGATCATACTCAGTGTATAAATGGTACTTGCATTATTGCTGCTGTATTCACGTATCAAAGACTTGCACACACGAACGACATCTTGGTCATCCGTTGCCAAGATTGTTATTTTCAACTGTCTTTTCTTTTCATCTGCTCTATCTTGTTTAAGAAATGTATCCATCTTTTTTGCAGTATTTGTAGTTTGCATACTTTTGTTATTAAGGGCTATTTTAGGTTGCGTTAACTTAGATTTGGTATTTTCTTCTAATTCGGTGTATCTAACATTAGACATATTCCTACGTCGGTTCCTATATTCTAATGGAATAGGCGCTCCAACATCGCTTCTTATTGATATTCGATTGTTTGTAGGCTGGGTTGAATTATTGATATTTGACAAATCATACAGTTTGATTGACCCAAGAGAATCGTTTTCATCTCCTACATCGTCTTCTTTTTCGTAGTATACTTCATTGTTGGGTATTTTCTTTATTTGAGATGGTCTATAAGGCTCTCCTATCCTATCTATCGAGGAAACCTTTATTTTCTTGCCACTATCAAGCCTCTGCTTTTGATAATTCATTAAAATATTGTTACAAATCACTTGAAAAACTTTAATCACTGTTTCTTCGGTATATTTAACTCAGTCTTTAATTAATAAACAACAAAAACAACATTGCTATGAAGGAATTTTTAAATTTATTAAGAAAAAAAAAAAAACAAGCGTTGAGTTGAGGAATTTTTCAAAGTCGAGCTTATTGAACTCACGACTACGCGTAAGCTAAAGTTTGAAAGGAAAACGTAGCAACTATGGATAGGTAAACCCATATAAAGAGCTGAGAAAGAAGAAGAAAATAAAACAACAAACTACTGTATTTTAATAATTCATATATATATCGAAAAGTCCAATTTAAAATTGGAAGTTTTGGTTATTCACATTGTTGGCATTGTAACTGAATTGGTTTGGAACATTACCGTTTTCATCATTCAATACAGCTTCAGCTTCGTCGTCATCACCGAAGTACTTGTCAACGATAGTAAATGCCTTTTGGTAAATTTCACTGGATTCGTGAGATTGTAAGTTGAAAATAGTATCAGCACCACCAAATTGCTCAAACAAACTGGCGTATTCATTAAGGACCAATTGATGGGCTTCTTTATCAGCTTCACCAATCTTTAATATCTGTTCAATAGAATCTAAGACAAGTAATATATTCTTAACATCCATAGAAGTTAATTGTTCACAGAAGGTCTTAATAACACCGTTAGCAACCAAGTATCTGATAATTTCAGGATCCAGGTTACCAGCAGCACATGCATTACAAATACACCATAAAGCTTCTTTTTTGACTCTATCAGTATCAGATTCAATAATTTCTAGTAATTTTGGAATTATACCAACACTGATGACTTCTTTAGCTTGCTGTAAAGTACCAGCTAAAATGTTGGAAAAACACCAACAAGCTTCCTTTCTTAAATGTTCCTTTTGAGAAGATAACAAACTGGCCAATGGTTCTAAAACTCTGGCGGCTAGTAAGGTTTGTGTAAACATATCACTACCGGTTAATAAGTTACCAACAGTTCTTAAAGCTGGGGTTTGTACTTGGGTGAATGAATGGTTCAAAAGTTGAACCAATCTAGAAGCAACGTTGTATTTCAAAACAGTTTCGATAACAGTATCATCACCATCAGATATGTATGATAAAGTCCACAAGGCATCACCCAAAATATCAGCATCCATGCTGTAAATCAACTTTGAAATGGCAGGTAAAGCACTTGATATCAATGACCAGTTATGTCTGGCAGATTTACCTCTACACATATTAGAAAGAGTCCAAATACAAGTTTTTGTTAAAGAAGTCTTGTTCAATTCAAAGCAATCCAACAACTTAGCAATAACACCTATCTTGACACACATGTCTCTGTGTTCAGGAGAGTCACCTGCAATATTACTTATACACCAAATAGCTTGTTCCTTGACATCGATGTTGGAAGAGTCAATTAATTGAACCATTGGAGGTAAAATGTTGGCATTAACAACACGGGCAGTGTCTTCAGAACTACCAGAACATAAATTAGTGATGGCCCAAGAAGCTTCGTGTTGTAATTGATCAGGTTGATTAACACCAATGAATTCTATTAATCTTGGTAAAATTCCGGCATCCAAAACTTGTCTGATTGGAGGGTTATCTTCTTTAGATAATAATTGTCTCAAAGCAATGGAACCGTTTAATTGTTCGGTTAAATCATTAGTCATCATTTTTTGTATTATTCCAGGCAAGATATCATGCAAACCATCATTGTCAGCAGCATGTAAAAAGTCATTGGTGGCTACATCATTGCTGGTTTCTGATAAAGCAGCCATGTTTCTTCTTTTGGCCAAAACCTCTTCTCTTTTATTCTTTCTTAATTCAACTTGTTGGTTTTCTCTTCTTTTTCTTAATTCTTCAGCGGAAAATTTGTTTTTGTTTTTGAAGTTTGTTCTTCTGTATTCTGGAACATACTTGTTGGTTCCAGAAGCTGAGGATGAATCGCTGTCCATATTTAAAATGAAATAAACAATAAATTAAAGGTGTGTTTATGAGTTTTTTTTTTTTTTAAAAAAAAAAATGTATAAATTATAAAGGTTAGTTTTTACTTTTAAGTGAAGATAATGATAAAACTTCCAAATTCTCAATCAAATATAATATTTATATTGATGAGATCTAATAAAACGCTTGTAATTTATTTCCTATTATACAGGTTTTACTACTAAGTTTCTTCTTATTATAACAAATATCGTACTTTATATTAAAGTAGAAAAAAAAAAAAGAAATGGGATGCGAGTGTGTGTATGCCGTTTTTGTATACCTCAGGGAAAAAAAAAATTAGAGTAATATGTGTGTCGGAGATGAAAATTTTTTCATATGGACGAATATTCCATTAGAACGACCAAATAGTAGTGAGATTGATAGGACGGTATTTCTAATGAGAATATATCGCACTTAACAGTACATAGTGGTATTGACTAACCATTGCATTTTGATATAACAGCAAAACAAAAAAATAATCATAAATATTCAAAAAAAACATGGTATCAGTGTGGATAATTCTAGTATATAAACGGTTACACACAGATTTTGGAGAAAAAAACGTGTTTTAATCACGTGAGATGTGCACATAAACACGTGACATGAGCACACCAAAATCACAGTTTGCTATCTACAGCTTTTTTTTGTAGTGTCTCATGAGCATATCAAACAGGGTTGTGTACAGTGTGTATATAAATTACATTGATTTATCTAACAGGCAGGTTTATTGCTGAGGCATTTTGTATCTGCTCTTGTTTTCTTCTTCTTGTTTATTTGTTAACTCTAAATCGTCTAAGTCAAATTGGAGCTCATTACTCTCTTCAATATCATCTTCTTTTCTATCAAATGTATCTAATGCTATGGCAGAAGATTCTAAATCAAGTTTGTTTTCTATAAATGGATCAGAATCATTATAAGTCATGTACTCAACATTTTCGTATGTCCATCTAGAATGGAATTTGCCATCAGGAAGAATTTTTGGCATAAAGTAATTGTATTTTGTATATTCAAAAACAGCAAATGACAACATACTTCCAGCAACTAAATCTATGAAGTAGTGGTGGGTCAAGTACATAGTACTCCACCATAACCAAAAGACGTATAACACAAATATTGGTCTTAGTTGAGGAAATGCATAACTAAAGAATAAAGCTTCCATAGTTGCACAACCTGAATGTAGTGATGGAAAAGCACCAAAAATAACAGCAGAATTGGAAAAACCTGAGGTGTAAAGATCAATTCCCAACATTTGATCAATTCTTCCTAATCCACCTGGAGAACCCTTCATGGAGTAGTCAGGAATGGCGTCTGGATACAAATCAACATACCAAGGTGGTGCTGCTGGGTATAAGTTTTGTATGATGACCCCAAACAAGTTCATGTAACCAAAGGCAAAGGCATATGATCTTAAAATTTTAGGAGGACTAAACAAAAACAGAATTATGGCAACAACAAAAGGTGCACCAAAGTGAAAAAGACCATATGGAATCCATGCCAATATGTCTAATGGTTTGTTTATAGAGTTGGACAAAATAGCTGACAAGTTATCTCCATATAAAATGGTTTCAACAGCTGGAAGAACATTCACAGAAATCGGCATTCTGGTTTCTGTTTTGAAAGAAGAACTTGTGAAGTATAAAGATAACCATGTGAAGATAGGCATGGCATTGAAAACAAACTGTCCAGTCAATGGAACTAAACAAGCTAAAGCAAATAATCCGATTACAAAAAACTTGGACAATAAACTGGCAGGATTTCTTATTAGCACATATAGCCATACCAAGCCCATGATGGACCAGTTCAATATCTCTTTTGTTTGGTATTGGTGATTTTTTATGTAATATAGTGACAATTTAATGTCCAATGATGATTCCAAACCTCCTACCTTGGCATTTGCAGGTCTGTTTTTAGTAAAAGCCTGTCTGACTTTGTTGATAAAAGACATCTTCTAACTAGGTTAAAGAACAAATTGAAATAATAGACGAAGTTTATGGGGATGTTTTTTCACCTGATTTTTCTTTTAGATCAACAAATTATATGATTTTGTTTTTTTTAAAAAGTTGATTTGAAAATGAAATTTGTTTATACTTCTCGGTTGTAAAGTTTTCCCATATGAACAAAAAAAAAAGAAACATTTTTTTTAAGATGCCAAAAACGGCACAAAGCTTCATACTTTCTTGGATTGAAAAAAAACAGTTGATAATAAAGTTAAATCCGATGAATGATTAGAATAATGAAGATACTTACTAGATCCACAATAGTGATATAGAACAGGAATTCCAAAAAAAAAAAAAAAAAGGATGATTTTTATTATTAATATATAACTGTCAGTTTGCAATATTTTACATTTTATTTTATTTATCATTAAGGATTAGTTTAAGCATTGTTCATGTATTTTTTTCCAGCATCAACAGCTTGTTGCATCAAACTTGGATTTCCCCCGTTTTCTTTCTGAGCAGAAGCACCAGTGTTGGATGTTTTATTTTGCTCGTTTGGCTCATTGACACTGTAGTAGCCATCATACTCTGTCTGTGTTTCTGGTTGATGTGTGTTTGATAGGTAACCATTAATGCCATTGGTAGCTGCGTTTGTGTCTGTAGCGTCGTTTTGGTAGCCATTTGTAGTTCTGTTTGTTCCAGCAGCACCTGTGTGGTATCCATTGATAGCCCCGTTGTTGTTGGCTGCTCTGGATTGTTGAGTCTTAATGTTGTAACCATTAACTTCACCAGTTCCGTTCTGACCAGAGTATTGTGGTTGTTTATTCTTTGGGATTGATTGTGTAGCTGCCTTCTGTTGCTGCATTTGATTTTGGTGTTCTTTTTCATAGTATGAATCTTCACCAGCAGTCTTGGCACCTGTTTCTTGAGTACTGTATGTATTATACTTTTGTTCGTACTGGTCACCATTATTGTTTCCAGCTTCTAAATTTTCTTGACGAGCAGTTTCATCAACGTATGCTGCACCGCTGTTATTGCTAATTTCAGTACCTTGCTCATTAGTTAAAGCTAGACCAGAACCCCTATGTAATTGAACCCCATTTTCATTGCCTGGAACATGAATTTGATTAGCTCTTTTGAAGATATCTTTCCAGGTACCATAATCTCTTAATATTGGTTTGATAACAAATTGGTAGAACAGTACTGATGTCAAAGCAAATAAAGCAAAACACAAAGCTGCAAATGCAATAGAAGCCTTTGAAGATTTACACGGCTTTGAGTAGCTGTTATTAGTGTAGCTGTCTGTATATTCGTTGTAGTATAAGTCATTATTAGGATTAGGGCCATAGTAAGAATTATCACTACTGTTGTCGTAATCAGAAGCATTTTTGGTACCACATGAATATTGCCCATGTTGCTTAGCTAGTACTATAAATGCACATAACCATAACAAACATAAAATAACTTCACATAAGAAAAATGCACCTGGCATGATGAACCGTCTAGCAAACATCAAAATAACATACAGGGCAATAATGTAGAAGACGGATATAGCTGAAACTGCAACAGAAAAGTTCTGTTTTTTAGTATGGTGACCAGATCCATAAGAGTGTCGGGCATAAGCTGTTGTACCTAAGGTAATACTAGAAGAGGCAAATTGAAAACCTCTAGTAACCATTAGTGGTAAAAACTTTCTGAAGTATCTAAAAAAGTTTTTTTTGTACTTCGTCTTGTTGTCAACTGGTTCTTGACTGTAATTGCTATTAGTATTATTGCTTTGATATTGATTATCTTCTTTGGCCATACCAGTGGTATTTCCGTAGTGATTGGAATTAGGTTGTTTAACATAAGACATTTTAATTTTCTAAACTAGTAAACTATTGTGTATTGGGATTTTACCAGTTATTTTGTTTAGAAACTGTTTAAAAGGTAAGGTTTATTTTTAAGAGTAATATTAAAATTTAAACCAATACTAACATTTATTCAAATAATCCTGTTGTTCTTTTTAAATACTTAACAAACATTCTGCACCCAACGACTGTAACACTTACCCTTACTTTTTTAAAAAGTATTTTTAAACAAAAAGTTCCATAATAAATACCAATCAAGATATCAGACTATATATTTGAGTTTCTAAACTAAATTTTCCCTTAAATAAAAAACCTAGCCCCCAATTATCAAATTGTTTTAGGTAATAGTTAAAAGCTTGAAAACAAAAATTATGTGCTCTAGAAGTTTTTAAAAAAAACTTAATTTACATTCACAGTGGTACTTAAAAAAAAAAAACCTCATCAATGATTTTATTTTTGTTATAAATCATTTAGAAGGTATTACCTTTTTTTAATAGCATGATTATAACTTCCCCTAATATGGCCTTTAAAGGCTAAATAATCCTTAAGATGTAATGGGGAGTTTTTCCTCGTGCGGCTGACAAAGATATGAAAAAAAAAAAAAATATATTTAATAAATCAGATTAATGCGATGGGATGAGATCTAAGAACAGAAACTATGTTACCTACAAAAAAGGGAATCTTGAATAAGTAAAAAAAAAATTGGTAAGTTGTTTATTTGATAAAATCATATATAAACATAAATCAATTAAAATTAGTTTGTGTGTGTTTCTTTTTTGAAAACTTCATATTATATATTATGTATTAATCATTAAGTATTGTTGCAATAAAAATATTAACCTTTGTTGAAGAATATCTAAGGCACCAAATGAAAATATTGCAACATTCATTTTTCATTTATTATTATTTTTTTAATATTCATATTTCAAAGGTAATGGTATTTGTAAAATAGGGTATTTAAATTAGACCACTTCAGAAGATGGTGCCTGTTCCTTAGTTTCATCGGCTGAAGCTTCATGAGATACTTCCGAAACTGCCTCTAAGTCCTCGACTGGGGTTTCTTGATCAGCAGCTAAAGAAGTATACTTTACACCGTGGATCTTGTTTAAATTTACACCCAAAGCTTTAGAAGTTCTGAAAAAGGCTAATTTGGATGAATTGTTCTTGATAATAGGGACTGAAACATCGGTAATGAATACAACAGCAGTCCAGTATATTAGGAAAAATTCTACCCCGGAAAAAGCAATAGCAGCTTGGCCAGTTCTACACTTACGTGTGATGGAACCAAAGCCAGATGGACATGTTCCTGAACCGTATTGGTATGCAAGAACAACAAAGACACAAAACCATAATAAAGTTAGAATCCATTCAAAAATACCAACAACAGCAGGAACAACATAAGTGTTTAATCCAAATAAAAAGACAGGTAATACTATTGAATAGAAAACACTGATAGTGCTCACAGCTACACCAAAATTGGTCTTTTCATCATTGAATAAAGAATCAGAGTAACTGATTAAACCCAAGACAATAATACCAACAGCAAATTGTAAAAATCTGACTATGGCTAAAGAAGTATCTGATTTAAAAAAAGAAGCAGCGGATGTCATTGTAAAATATAATATACTTTTTGTTTTTTGACTGGTTTTTATTACTAATACAACTTTTTTTTGTAATATTATTAATCTTCAAAACTTAATTAATTGAATTTTGTACTCTTTATATATGGTGATTTTTCATTACGTAATCAATTTTTCACAAAAAAAAAAAAGATTAAAAATAATCAGTTTATTTTGTTACACAAAAACGAAGATGTATATGAATATTTTCTAGAAACACGAATAAACGGAATAATAAGTATGATCATGAATTTGTGTAAAAATCCCCATAATATTATATAAAAAAAAACGGGTTATCAAGTTAAAAAATGGTTAAACATAATATTATTCTAGAGACTTTAATTAATGAATATAATTAGGAAACAAGAAAAAAAAAAAAGCCTCATAAAAATGTTAATGAGTACGGAAAAATAATTAATGAGTGCTTAATCATATATAATCATCTATAATCATACTTTTATATTCAGTGTTTTATCAATTA
>ERZ794949.232-NODE-232-length-20465-cov-2.594855_pt1 | contig 20465 bp, 14 predicted proteins | sample MGYA00511363_ERZ794949 | MGnify/ENA primary metagenome ERZ794949 (study PRJEB30137, sample SAMN04331402) | food metagenome | isolation source: T1 must sample point D1 replicate B | place: Australia: South Australia ...
CACCTCGCCCGTGCGGCCGAGGCCCCAGCGGTCGATGCAGATGAGGCGCAGGCCGAGCGCGTCGGCGAGCTCGTCGTACAGCGCGACGAGGTACCGCACGGCGCCGAGGCCGAGGAAGACGAGGACCGGGTGGCCGGTCGCGCAGCCGACGTCGGCGAGCGAGACGGTGAGGCCGGCGTTGGGCGGGCGGCGGAGCGTGAAGAGGCGAGTGAGGCGCGGCGACTTGAGGAGGCGGGCGAGCTCGCGCTCGCTGTCGAGGGCGTCGGCGGCGACGGCGGACGACGACGAGAAGGGCGAGGTCGCACGGTGCGGCTTCGACGTGCTGACGAGCGGCGCGCTCGGCGTCACGTAGGGAGGAGGGCTCGCCTCGTCGAGTACGAGCGCGCTTGACGAGCGGGCGGCGAATGGCCGCGCTGCTGCGCTCGAGGGCGACGAGGTGCGCCGCGCGCGAACGAGGCCCTGCGCGACCGCCGTACCGCGCAGCTCGCCGTCGAGCGAGTCGATGCTGCTCCCGGTAGCCCTCGACGACGCCGTCGCGGCGCTCTCCTCGCGCGCTCGAGGGGCGGCCGGTGACGAGGTCGACGAGGTTGGCAGGGTCGACGTCGCCGACGGCCGCCGCGAGGACAGGTAGGTCGAGGGCGCGTGTAGTGCGATGATCTCCTCGATCGACTTGGCGCGAGAGGGCGTGCCCGAGTCGGGTACGGCGAGAGATGCAGCGGGCGACGAGGCGGGGAAGGGGACGTAGGCGAGGCGAGGCGGCGGCGAGGGCGAGGGCGGTCGGGGAGGAGGAGCTGGCTCGACCTGCCCTTGATGATGAGGAGGTGCGTCGGCAGGCGAAAGAGGTCGGCGAGCTGAGCGCGGGGAGAGGGCGGGCGAGGGGATGAGCGAGAGCCGCCGGATCCCGCCCGGCGGCGTCCTCGGCGTCTCGAGCAGGCCCTGCCTCGACGGCGGCGGCGTCGTCGCTCCTTGACGGGGACTCGGTGCCCCTGCGCCGTCGAGCCCTGCCCCACCGCCCTCGCCGCGCCTGCGGGCTCGTCCCCTCGCGGTACGCCCTGCGCAGCTGCTCGGGCGTCCTCGGCGCGTCCCCTCTCCCGATCGCCGCGCTCGTCATCCACGGCCGCTCGATCGCCTTGAGCGTCTCCTGCCGCGCCATGCTCGGCGCGCCCGTCACGTCGGCGTCGCCGTACCCTGGCTCGCCCGACGGCGGGAACAGCGGCGCGGCGAGCTGCGCGGGCGTCGGCGCGGCGTCGGGGCTCGCGAACGACGTGTCCGAGGCCGAGCTCGCCTCGCGCGAGTGCTGCGGCGAGGGAGAGGGCGACCTGCGCCCGACGGCGCCGCGAGCGCTGCCGAGAGAGGTCCAGTCGCTCGGCGCGGCCGAGTCCTCCCTGCGGCGAGGCCGAGGTATCGCTCTACTGCCCGACTCGATGACGGCGGGCGCGACGCTCGAGCGCTGTAGCTCGTCGACGAGCGCGACCATCTGGTCCGACCGAACCTCGGTCGGCTCGAGCGCACCGGCGGCTGCGAGGTCGGTAGCGGACGGCCCGCTCGCGCCCGCGAACGGCGAGCTGCCCTTGTTGTAGATGCTGCTCGGGCGACGGTCGAAGGTGGTCGAGTGCGGGCGGCCGTGGCGGAGCGGGGCGGCGGTCGAGGGGGTCGGGGCGACGCGGCGCTGATCGTGCGAGGCGTCGTGCGAGGCGGCGAGGACCGAGTGGCGCCTAGGGGAGGTGGCCGTCGAGGGTGCGCTCGGCGTCGCGAGCGAGGTGGACGCGTGGGGCGACGGAATAGGGTTCAGGCTCTGAAAGGCGGAGGACGGTCGAGGCGGGGTGGTGAAGGCGGGCGGGACGGGTGCGCGGCCTGCGGTGCTCGCGCCGCCCGAGTACATGCCGAGTACTGGCCTTGGCGACGCCCTTCTGGCGGGTGGCGAGGCGGGCGGGGGGAGGTCGAGCGAGGAAGGGGTGCGTGTGTGGACGACGAGAGGAAGAGGGGCGACGACAGCTGCGGGAGGCTCGGCGTCAGCTGTGCAGGGCGTGGGATCGAGGCACAGAGGGACGCACTGAGGTGTCTGGGCCAGTGTCGAGCGTGTGGGACGAGGTGGCGAGGTTGGACGACGAGAGCTCCAGACTGATGAGGACGAGAGGGTCGGCGACGGCGGGCGCAGGCGGGCGAGGCGGTGTGGGCGCGGCTGCGGCAGCTCTAGTGGTGGTTACTGAGCAGTCTGGCGTGCTCAGCGTGGGAGCACGAGGTGGTGCGGAGGGCAAGAGGCGCGTCCTTCTCCCCCGCACACCTCTTGCTCTCGCTCCTCACTCTCGCTCAGCTCTTACCAGCAGAGACAGCTCCTTGCACTGCTGCACACACCGCATCGGCTACCTCTGTCGCCTACAGCTGTCGTCCACCTCGCCGCCTCTCTCTCTCTCGGTGCGCCTCTCCTCCTCCTCCTCCTCGGAGGCGGTGACGCAACGCTCACCTCGCTCTCCCCTCCACCAGACCACGCCATGTCCAACGAGAACGACCAAGTCACCCTCGACACCCCCCACTTGTCGACCACCGTCCTCCCCTACGGCCACCACATCACCTCGCTCGTCGTCGACGCCAACACGGACGTCCTCGCCGGCTTCCGCGACACCGACGTCTACCACCACTCGATCTCGAACCGCGCCTTCCTCAACGCCGTCGTCGGCCGCTACGCCAACCGCCTCCCCTCGGGCGAGACCGTTCTCTCGACCGGCGCCAAGCTCCACCTCCCCGGCGCCGCCGGCGTCTGCCTCCACGGCGGCGAGGCTGCGTTCGACACGCTCCCCTGGGCCCCGGTCGAGCGCTCCCAGTCGCTCCTCTTCGCCCAGGACGACCCGGACCACCCGGTGCCGCCCCCGCCGTCCGACCCGAACGAGCCCGTCTCCGAGTCGTCGACCCTCCACCGCCTGTACTCGCCCGCCGGCGCCGAGGGCTTCCCCTGCTCGCTCGAGGTCGAGGCCCTCGTCGTCGTCCTCGCGCCCGACAAGCGCGACGGCGCCCCCACGACGGCCGAGGGCAAGGAGGGCACGAGCCTCGGCAAGGTCAAGGTCGTCCTGCGCGCAAAGATCCGCGAGGACGGCGACGACGACATCCCCAAGGGCACGCCCGTCAACCTCACCGTCCACTGGGGCTTCCGCCTCGACGACGGCAAGGACAAGGACGTCCTCGGTCACCACCTCTGGCTCGATGTGCGTCGCCTCGCTCATCTCGCCCTCCTCCTTCCCCTCCTGCCTCGTCTCAGCAAGCTGACCCTCGCTTCATCCTCTCGCTCCTCTCTCACGTCGTCCTCCTCTCTTCGTCTCGCCGTACTCTCCTTGCCTCTCGCAGTCGGACAAGCTCGCCGCGCTCGACGAGTCGGGCCTCTCGACCGGCGCGCTCGAGCCCGTCGAGGAGGGCTCGCCGCTCGACTTTTTCTCGCAGGGGCGCAAGGGCCCGCACAGGAAGATCGGCGACAAGTACCCCGCGGGCGGCGTCGGTGCGTCGCGACGAGTCTCTGCGCCTCGTCCATCCAGCTCGAGGAGCACGTGCCTGACTCTCTCTCTGTCCCTCGCCGCGCAGACCGCAACTTCCTCTTTTCGCACCCCTCGAGCTCGCTCCAGCCCTCACCCCTCAATCAGCCGACGTCCGAGTCGTCGCAGTGGTCCCCTCGCCTCCCGACGACCCCGCAGGCCATCCTCACCTCGCCCTCGTCGCACCTCTCGCTCCGCTTCACCTCGAACCAGTCGTCCGTCCAGGTCTACACCGCGCCCGGGCTCGACGGCACGGGCCCTGTGCGCAAGGTGGCGCACGGCGGGCCGGCGCGGGCCGACGCCAAGGGCGGCGCGGCGAGCGCGGCGAGCGGCCGCGCAACGAGCAAGGGCGACGGGTACGGCGCCGACTCGCTCGTCTTCCTCGAGTTCCAGGCGCCCGTCGGTGCCGTCGTGCACGCCGCGGGCGCGCAGGCGGGCGAGGGCGAGCGCCCAGAGCTCGCGCGGTGGATGCGTGAGCGCGCAGAGGCGCAGGGCGTCAACCTCGACGAGGGCAAGAAGGGCAGGAGCTGGGAGGCCGACACGCTGTTGCGCAAGGGCCAGGTGTACGAGAACTGGGTCGAGGTCGAGGTCGTCCGGCTCGAGTGAGCGAGCAGCAGGCCCGAGCGGCGGCGGCAGCGGTGGCGGCGGGTGCGAGGGACGGCCGGCCGAGCCAGCGCTTGCGCCGCAGGTCGACGAGTAGAGCAGCCTGTAGATGTCGCTGTCGAAGCAGTATTCTCTCCGTGCCATCGAGGGCTTGCCGCTGCGAGCGCGCCTCTCGAGAGCTTTCGAGCGCAAGCCGAGCGTCTTCCTCCCACCGTCTTCGCCGCTCCACCCCACAGCTCTCGTCGAGTCGTGAGGACACAGAGTACCTGTTACAACACGCCTCGCGACTATCCGCCCGTCCTCGCTGCCTCGGAAGCTTCGTCCTCGCGCTCACCGGGTGAAGAGCTCCCACAGCTCCTCGTCGTCCTCCCTCCTGAACGCGCTCGAGATGCTCGGGTCGGCCTGGATCCTCGTGCGAGCGATGGCGGCGGCGGCAGCGGCCTTGAGGTCGGCGGCTGAGGGCTGCGGCCGCTGAGGAGGAGCTGGCGAGGAGGAGGGTTGGCGCGAGGTGCCCGAGAGCGTCGGCGAGGCGGGCTGTGTGGGGCGCGAGAGCACGTCAGCATGGAGTACGGCTGAGCTGACTTTGACCTGGTACGAGAGACGCACAGGCGAGGAGAGGCTGACCTCGTTGACCGACTGCGACTGCTGAAGCGGGGAGGCAGCACGAGGCGCGTTGCGCTGGACCGGCGTGCCCAGCAGGCGAGCCTCCTTCATGTCGGGCATGTCGAGGATGTATTGGGCAAGCAGGATGGGGCGAGCGTCGTTGAGCAAGGGAGCTCGACGACGGCCGCCGACGATGAGGAGGAGGGTCGGCTCGACACCGCTGGACCAGACTGGGCCTTTCTAGACAGTCTTCCTAGTACTTTACAGAGCTTTTGTGCTCCTCGGCAACCCTGCTGAGCGCGAGTTCGGCTTGTGGACCTCGGCTCGCGCTGCTGCATGCTCGATCGGCCTCGACACCGTCTCGAGCCCCTTTCTCCCACCCAGCTCGCCAGAACCGGCACAGCTGCACGCGCAGCGCGCTCAGCAAGCCCGCCAGCACCCCCTCGGACCAGCCTCGAACAGGCAGCGCCCGTCGTCGTCGAGCCCTCCGCGTCGTCCCTCGTCCGGTCATCGCTCCCGAGGTACCTCGCGACTCGGCGCCCGCGCAGTGTGGAGCAGCGCACAGGCGCACAGACGCACACGCCAACTCGCCCAGGCCTTGCAGCTCCACCCATCAGTGCGTCGCTCGCCGTTCTCTGACCTCACACCTCCCCCGCTCGAGGCGCTCATCCCCCTTCTCCTCGCTCGCAGGCTCTCCGCACGCCGCCATGCAGGGTCCAGACGACCGGTATCGCTCGCCGCCGCCCTCCCACCCCTCGCGACCGCCGGGCTCGTACCACCCGGCCCAAGCGGTGCGGCCCCTCCCCTCGCCGCAACTGCCCAGCCCGCCGCGCAACTTCTCGCCCGGCTCGCCGCCGTCGGCCTCGATGTACTCGCCGTACAGCCCACACCCGCACTCGGGCTCGCCGTCGCTCGGCAGCGGCAGCGGCGCAGGGAGCGGGTTCCGGCCGCAGCCGCCTCCGCCGCCGCCGTCGGGCGCAGACGAGCGGTGGAGGAACGCGCCGGGCAGCTCGCAGCGTCGACAAGACCCGCACCACTCGGGCTCTTCAGCGGCACCGGCGTACGATGAGCGAGGCGGCCAAGGGTACCGTAGGAGGGAAGGGTCATCGGTGCGTTCCTCGCTCTCTCTCCCTTGCCCGACCTCGCCGACTCGCTGACTCTCGCCCTTGTCGCCCTGCAGCCTCTCTCGCCCGCATCCGCGTCGCACGGTCGCATCGGTTCGCCCTTACCACCCCTCCCTCCCCGCATGTCGCCCTACTCTCCTCCACCTCCACCTGCGTCGGCTCCTCCTCTCCCTGCGCGCTACTCGCCCTCGCGTGAGAGGAGCTCTCGATCGCCCTCGGCGCCCTCGCCGACCTCTCTCCCTCCCGGCGCCTTCTGCACGGCTACGAGCGACCTCGAGTCGCTCGTCGTCGTCCCGCTCGGGTCCGTCTCGGCCGCCATCCGCGACCTCGTCCTGTCGCGCCTGCACATCGCCGACGAGGACGCACCGCGGCACGCGTTCCACCTCACCCGCATCGGCGCCGGCGAGGGCTACCCGACGAGCGACGCCGAGCTGTGGGACGCCGTGCGACAAAGCGCGGCGGGCGAGGGCCCGCAGGTCACCGTCTTCGTCAAGGAGGTCGTCCCGCGCCGCGACAACGCGTCGCCCGAGACGGGCCGCAGCGCCGCAGAGTACGCGAGCGGGCTCGGGCGCCGGGAGCGCGAGCAGCGCGAGCGCGAGTCGAGCGGTAGCCGGCGGGGGAGCAGCCCGACGGCACGGCACCGCAGCCCGTCGCTCGTCGGCGACCTCGACGAGTTCGGCGCGCGCCGAGACGGCGGCTTGCGCAGCGACCACGCGCGCTGGCCGTCCGGGAGCGGCGGGAGCCACCACGGGTCGCGCCAGACGTCGGCCTCGTCGGCCGAGAGCGCGCGCGTCGTCGCCTCGCCGCAGTCGCTCGGCCAGATGAGCCCGCCCATCTCGGGCGCGTCGCCAATCGCGGGCTCGACCGGGTTCCGCACCGTGTCGGGCTCGAGCGCCGGGCTCAAGACGTCGCCCGACGACTACTTCCACGTCCCGGTGCCGCACCCGCCGCAGCCGCGCTCGGCCCAGTCGTCGCCGAACCCGGGCGCAGGGGCGAGCTCGTACCAGCCGCAGCCGCAGCGCGCGCAGCAGTACCAGGCGCAGCCGCCGCAGGTCGTCATGGGCCCGTCGGGCCCGACTCGCCGCCTCGCGCCGCAGCCGCATCCTCCCCACCAGGACGCACACCGAGCCCAGACGGTGCCGGGCTCGGCCGTGTCGGCGGCGGGCTGGCAGCGCACCGTGCAGGCGCCGCACAAGCAGATCACGGTCCCGATCGCTCGTACGCCGGCCTCGACTCACGCACACGGCCCGACCTCGACGCCCCGCGGCGGCCCCGACCCGCGCAGCAACCTGCCGCAGTACGGCTCGCAGCCGTACCGCAACCTGCCGTTGCCGGCCGGCCAGAGCCCGTACCACAACCTGTCGCTCCAGAACCAGTTCAGCTCGGTCGAGTACATCAACGCCGGCTCGTCGTCGTCGGCCAACCTTCCGCCTCGTGCAGCGACGCTCGCCGTGCAGCCCGCAGGGCGCATGGCATCGAAGAGCGTCGACAACCTGCGCTCGCCCGGACCGCCGGGAGGCTACCCGGGCGCGCCGCCGCAGGCGAGCCCCGCCGTGCACGCCTCGTCCGGGTTTCGCCCTCCTACGGGTCCGTCGGGCCACCCGGGCGCCGCCGGCTCGCGGCAGTACCAGCCGCCGCACCAGCCTCAGCCTCCTCAACCGCCTCAGCCTCCCTCCTACCCTCACGACCTCGCCGCCTCGAACGTCTCCTACCCGCTCTCGACACCGATCCCTTCTTCCGCCTCGGCCTTCTACTCGGCACCCGTCCAGGCGCAGCACGCCGCCTCGGCCGCAGCGCGCGGCCCGCCCGTGCCGCGCCGACCCGTCCTCGAGCAGGCGCACAGCCAGCCCGTGCCGGGTCCCGCAGGCGCCCGGCCGGCGACGATGCAGGACATGGCGATGTCGAGCGGGCAGCAGCAGGACGGGCAGCGTCGGCGCGCTGAGACGGTCGACCTCGTCGAGCGAGCGGGCCCTGCGCCCGAGCCGAGCGCGCCCGCCTTCGTCGACGACGACGGCGCGTACGACGGGCTCGCTGTCGATGAGCGGCCGCCGCCCCTCACGCCGCTGCCGCAGCAGCGCAGCGCGAGCACGAGCACGAGCGCGAGCCCGCCCTCGAGTGCGAGCGCGCCGCTCACGCCCGCGAGCGACTCGGCGCCGCTCCCAGCGCACCATGCGGCGCCCAAGCTCGTCGACGAGTACGGCGATCCGCTCGACGAGGAAACGAGCACGTGGTTCCCCGTCGGGCAGCAGCAGCAGGTTCAGCTGGCGCGGGTCTTGAAGGCCGCGCCGGCGCAGCACCGGCCGCAGCCGCCGCCGCAGGCGGCAGCGCCGCGCCTGCTCGACGAGTTCGGCGACCCTCTCGACGAGGAGACGAGCACCTGGTTCCCGGTCAACCAGTCGGCGACGAGCGCCTTCCCTTCCCTCGCGCCTCAACCTCTCTCGCAGCCGACGGCACACCCTCACCCGCCGCCTGCGCCCAGCGCTCAGCCCAAGCTCGTCGACGAGTTCGGCGACGCCCTCGACGAGGACAGCGGCACATGGTTCCCCGTCAACCAGCCGGCCCTCCCCGCCTTCCCGCCGCGCTCAGCAGCTCCCACCCCTCCTCCGCCGTCCGCCTCGGCTCCCCCCGCCGTCGTCGCCGTCCCCACCACGGCTGTACCTGCGCCGTCGTCGTACGGTACGACCTCTTCGCCCATGCGCCGCCAGACGAGCGCGTCGTCGACGAGCGACAACGGGTCGGGCGGGCCGTCGCCCGCCAGCGGCGGCGGTGCGGTGCCGCGCTCGGCCGGCGGCGCGTCCGACAAGCGCGACTCGGTGCCCGACGCGCAGGACTGGACCCAGACGATCCTGAGCCGGTTCGGCGCCGGCGCGGGCGCACCTGCCGGCGGCGAGGACGGCACGCTGCTCGCCGGCTCAGGGACGGGCACGCTGCGCGCGGTCGCTCCCTCTGCGCCTGCGTCGGCGGCGACGACGCCCAAGGTCGTCGACGAGTTCGGCGACGACGTCGAGGACGAGTCGACCTTCTTCCCCGGGCACGGCCCGAGCGTCCCCTCGCCGCTCGGCCGGGCCAGCTCGCTCGGCAGCCGCCCGAGCCTGCGGCTCAAGATCGACGCACCGACGTCCTCGCAGTCGACGACGCCCGTGCCGAGCGTGCCGCCTGTCGGCGCGCACGGTCGTCGGTCGGCGAGCGCGAGCGGTGGCGAGGCGGACGCTTCCTTCGCCGGCGCTCTCGAGCGTCTCAACCTCGCCGGCCGAGGCAGCACGCCCGTCGCAGACGTCAACGCGCGCAAGGCGAGGGTGCCGCACCCGCGCCTGGACGACCTCGTCCGTGTGCCGGCCTCGCCCTTCGCGCGCCGCAACTCGTTCGCCGCGCGCGAGCACGACCAGGACTGGGCCTTCCGCCCGCCGGTCGAGACCGTGCTCGAGCACCTCGACGTCTTCTTCCCCGAGCACGACTTGGACAAGCCCGTGTTCGACGCGCCGACGCCGGGTCCGAGCACGCCGCCGACGAGCTCGTCGTCGCCGGTGCGCGACGCCGCGCCGCCGTCGTCGGCCGTGACGCCGAGCACGCTCGCGTCGAGGCGAGCTGCGCACCTCGGCTACCGCAAGTCGATCCGCGTCGTCGCCCAGGACCGCAAGCGCATGCTGCAGAAGGCGGGCAACAACGTCGCCCGGGCGGCGTCGGGCCTCGCGAGCAACCTCCTGCGCCGCAAGAGCACCAAGCTCTTCGGCGCGAGGATCGAGGAGGTGACCAGCGCCCAGATGAAGCAGATCGGCGCCATCAAGCAGGCGAGCGACGAGGACCCGGAGAACTGTGCGTCCTTCCCCTCTCCTTCTTCCTCCCTGCCTTGGTCTCCTTCCTCTCGATGCCTCGACCATGGCCCTGACGCTCTCTTGGAGCTCGTGCGCGCAGTCTCGTACAAGTGGATCAAGGGCGACCTGATCGGGCGAGGGACGTACGGGCACGTCTACATCGCGCTCAGCGTCACGACGGGCGAGACGATCGCCGTCAAGCAGGTCGAGATGCCGCGCTCGTTCTCGGACAAGGAGGACCAGCGCACCAAGGGCATGATCTCGAGCCTCAAAGCCGAGATCGAGCTCCTCAAGGACCTCGACCACCCCAACATCGTCCTGTACCTCGGCATGGAGCAAACGCCCGAGTTTCTCTCGATCTTCCTCGAGTACGTGCCCGGTGGCTCGATCGGTCGCATCATCCGCACGCACGGCAAGGTGCGTCCCGCTCTCTCTTTCCTCGCCGTTTCCTTCCCTCATGCCACCGAGGCGAGAAGACTCTGTAGCTGACGCCCGTCTCGGCCGCCTCGCCCCCTCTAGTTCGAGGAGAGCGTCATCAAGTTCTTCACGCTGCAGATCCTCGACGGCCTCGAGTACCTGCACTCGCTCGGCATCCTCCACCGCGACATGAAGGCGGACAACATCCTCATCGACCAGGACGGCATGTGCAAGATCTCGGATTTCGGCACGTCCAAGAAGAGCGGCGACATCTACCAGAACAACGAGAACATGAGCATGCAGGGCTCGATCTTCTGGATGGCGCCCGAGGGTGCGTCCCTCTCCTTCCTCCCTCCCTCCCTCCCTTCCCCCCTCCCTCGCATTCGTTCAACGAGCTGACGCCTTCCACCTCTCTCGCTCGCAGTCATCCACAACAACAAGCAGGGCTACTCGGCCAAGGCCGACATCTGGTCGCTCGGGTGCATCTGCATCGAGATGCTCGCCGGCTCTCGGCCGTGGGAGTGCGAGGGTTTCATGAGCGCCATGTTCAAGGTCCGTCCCGCTCCCTCCTGCCTCGAGTGCAGCTCGTTCAGCTGACCTCGACGACCATACAGCTCGGAGCCGAGCGCATGCGACCACCGCTGCCGCCCGACGTGCAGATCTCGGACGACGCCGAGCAGTTCGTCAGCGCGTGCTTGCAGATGTGCGTCCTCTCTCCTGCTGCACCTCTTGCGAGCCTCCCTCTGACGCAATGACTTGCCCTGCAGCGAGCCCGATGCGCGACCGACCGCCGTCGAGGCCAAGCACGACCCGTTCCTCGAGTCGCTCGACCCGAGCTTCACGTTTGGCCAGACGAGCCTGTGGCGGTGCGTCCTTCTGTTCTCTCTTCGGATCGACGTTGACTACCTTGCTGACAGCCTCTCGAACCCACAGCATCATGGCCGCCGACGAGCTCAGTCGTGCGCACAAGCCGTCGACGCCGTCCAACCTCGGCGCCTGAGCTCTCTCTTCACTCCTCGCCTTCCTCCCTCCCTTCGTTCCGCATCTCCCTCTTCCTCTCAACGTGTATCCCCTGCCCTCCCGTCGTCAGTCGCAGTCGTCGTTCTCTCTATCTGTCCCTCGTCCTCTCGTTCCTCGCTCGCATCCTGGAACAAGTTAATCTGCAAGTTCCTGGCCTGCGCCGCCTTGGGCGCGCTCTCGTCCTACTTCTCACGAGAGAGAAAGAGCCGACCGAGGCGGAGCAAGAGTGAGAGAGTGAGACAGTGGTTCGTCGAGCGGGGACGAGGACGAGGAGGAGGAGGAGGATGAGCCTGGCCTGCGCTCGACCACCTCGCCTGCAAGGCTGCAGAGCGACCCCGCTCACCTCGACGAGAGCGCAGCAGTCTCTCGCAACCTGCGCAACGCCAACAGAGCGGCCCGCCAGCTCTCGCCCTTCCCTCCCCTCCTCCTCCGACGACGATCCCCGGCCATCTCCCGCCCTCGTCCTCACACCGCCAGAGCGAGCGCGTCGACCAGCCCGACTTCGACTGCAGCCCTTTGAACCCGCCTTCGCCACCTCGCACGCGCGCCCGGGCAGCCGCCGGCCCTCGCCCCCCCGCCTACCGACCTCACCCCGCTCGCGCCTCAGTCTCGCCAGCTCGGCCACCCAGGACGCCTTCAGCCAGCTCAAGGCGCCGTCAAGCAGTACCTGGCGCGCGCCGCAAGACCGTGCAGCCAGCGCGCTCGACGAGGCTTGTTGCACCTTCTGGAGCTTGCCGCTCTGAGCGAGGGTGAGTCGTCCGCTCGAACGAGCAGGCGAGACGTGGAGCGCGCACAGCGCACACGATGCTGATGCTACTCCTCTCCCGTGCAGGCTGCCGCCATCGCCGCCATGTCGGGCTCGACCACCCCCTTCACCTCGGCCTCGCCGGCGACCCCTCCGACCATGTCGCGCGCGTCCTCCTCGAGCGGCCAGTCCGACCCGTCCTCGTCCGCCATGACGCCGTCGCGGTCGTGGCAGCGCTCGACGCCGGCGTCGACCTTCGTCAACGGCCGAGGCAACGTGCAGCACGCTGCAGCGGCGGCGCACTACGTCCCGCAAGGCGGCGGCAGCAGCAGCGGGTCGGCCCAGGGCTCGCCCATGCTCGGCGCGCCCGTCCAGCAGCAGGGCCAGCAGGCCTACGTGCGCCGAGACCTATCGCCCGCCCCGTCCCTGCCACGACGAGGTAGTGCCGGCTCGGCGCAGCAGCTGGACGGCGCCGCCGGCGAGACGGCGGCCGTCTTCCTCCCGAACCAGTTCGGCGTGCGACAGCGCGTCGCGATCAAGACGAGCTCGCGCCCGCCAGCGCTGCGCTCGTCCCTCACGCCGCAGCGCCGCAGCTCGGCCATGTCGACCTCGCTGAGCGCCGAGGGACGAGCGGCGAGCGCCAACGGCGGCCCGTCGCCGCACGCCAGGTCTCCCTCGCCAAGCTACTACCCTCCCTCAGCCACCTCGAGTCGGTCCGCCTCGCTCCATCCACCTTCCCCGCACGGCACGACCCCGACGCTCGGCTCGACCGCACCGACGAGCGAGCGCTCCCCCTCCCCTTCGCCCAGCGCCCGTTCCGGGTACACCTCCATCCTTGACCGCCCTCGACCTCGTACGCCCGACCCGAACGGCAGCGTCTACTCGCTCGCGCCGTCGCGCTCCCCCTCGTCTACCGCAGCAGCTTCGCCTCGAGCAACGGCGGCGGCAGCGGGACCGTCACGCCTACCCCTTCAGCGCCGTCGTCGACGCAGAAGGTGAGCGTCCTCGACCGCCCTCGCCCCAAGACGCCCGACACGGCCGGGCTTTTCCGGTTCGGCGAGGGCGGCGCAGACCCAGAGGCGGCGAGGAGCCGGTCCCGCACGCCAGACGCACGGCCTCAGACGCCCGATTCGTCGAGCGTCTTCGCGTACAGCGCGCCGGCGACCGGCGGCGACGAGCCGGTGGATCCTCCGGTCGAGCTCGAGGAGGAGCGGCCGGCGAAGCGCAGCGTGCTCGACCGCCCGCGACCGAGGACGCCCGACTCGCAGGCGTGGCTCGACAACGCAGCGCCTGCGAGCTCGTCGAGGCCGCCGCTCGCGTTCGGCACGGGCCCGTCGAGCGCGCCGCTGCAGGGCCGGTTCGTCGCCGCCCAGCACCACCGCCCGAGCGGGTCGGGCACGACGACGAGCGGGTTCTCGTCGTACACGGGCGGGTCGTTCGACTCGATCGGCCCCGCGACGCTCTCGGCGTCGACGCAGGCGTCGACCACGGCCACATCCGCTCGCCCTTCCATCGACTCGGGCCCTCCCGCCTCGTCGGCGGCACGAGCCGCCCCGCTCCTCGACTTCAACTTCGACTTCGGCTCGTCGTTCGGCAGCACCGAGACGATGTTTGGGCTCAGCGACCTCCTCAAGCTGGGCCCGAGCGCCGCCGCCGGCACGGCGACCTCGGCTTCCCCCTCGACGACGTCGACGCCCGCCTACTCGCCTACCCGCACAGAGCCCGGCGGGCCACCACCCGCACTGACTCGACCGCCGGCACCTGCGAGCGCGGCCGAGTCCGTTCCGCACACGCGCACGGCGTCGGCGACGAGCAGCGGCGGCGCGAGCGCCTTCCTGAGCCTCCCCGGCGCCGCGTCGTCCACCGCCAACGGGCGGGTGACGCCGCGCAAGGAGCCGCCCAAGGTCGACCTCCAGCTCGAGCTCGAGCTCGAGATTGAGCGAGCGCTGCCGCCGCACCGCCCGCTCGTCGCCGAGGTGCCGCCGCGCGCGTCTTTCAGCAGCAGCGTCGTCGGGACGGACGAGGAGCTTGGGCGGCGAGCGCCGCGAGGGCATGCCTCGGTGAGCTCGATCGGTAGCACGGCGGCGAGCGGGCGCAGCGCGAGCGTGAGCGGCGGGTCCGTCTTCTCGATGGGCCTCGGCGGCGGCGCGCAGGGTTCGAGCCCGCGGCCGAAGCGGCGCAGGAGGAAGAGCCTCGCGAGCCTCCTCTCGTTCGGCTCGTTCAGCCAGAGCGGGCCCGGCGGCGAGGGTGCGCTCGGCGGCGCGAAGGCGCCCGAGGGCGAGGACCCAGAGCTCGTGAGCAAGGTCCAGCTCGCGCCGCCCATCCTGCCTCCTGTCGCGCCGACGGGTCCACCGATCGACTTCTCGACGCGTTCCACCACGCCCGACGCCGCGACCAGCGCATCGTCGGCCTCGGCTCGCCTCCCTCCAGCCCCTCCCGATCCTTCCTACGACCTCGCCGCTTCCTCCCTCTTCCCGCCCTTCGGCGAGTTGTCACTCGACAAGTCGCTCCCGCCCACTCCCGCCGCCGGGCCCTCGTCGTCGCCGCCGAGAGCGCAGGACTCGCGCGCCGAGATGTCGCAGCCGCCGCCCGACTCGCCGACCAAGCGCTCGTTCGGCACCGCCGTCGACGCCGCCAACAAGGGCCTCACGCGGCAGCTGTCCAAGCTCCGCAACCGCGGCGCGTCGTCGTCGGCGGCGTCCGACGCGCGCGCGAGCTCATCTCGGCGACGACGACTCGACGACCGTCGCAGCAGCACGACCGCAAGACGTCGATGTCGTCGCTCCGCACGTCCGACACGCACGCTTCGCGCAGGTCCTCGGTCGACTACGGCGGCCCCTCGGCCACCGTCGCGCCGGTCTCTTCGGGTCGCACGCGCACCGAGACGTCGTCGTCGGCGCCCGTCGCCTCGTCCGTGCCGTTCGGCCGTCGCCTCGTCGACCGCTTCAACAAGGTCGCCGCGCCGAGACCGGGCACGACGGCCGCACAGCCCGAGTCCTGGACGATGCCGGTGCGCGACCACTCGGACGAGGCCGCGCCTCCTTCTCGCCGCACGGGCAGGCGCCGCGGTTCTTTCTCGAGTTTGCTCGGCGTCGGCAGCGCGAGCGCAGACGGGCACGGCGCCGCGTCGAGCGCCCCGAAGAAGATCCTCGGCATGAGCCTGCCGTCGGGCCGCAGGAGCGACGACCTGCTCACGAGCGGCCGAGGCGGCGGGCAAGAGCGCGGCGGGAACGGCCCGTCACCGTCGAGCGCAGCACCTGTTGCTCAGCGAGCGCTCGACCAGGGCGCGAGGAGGAGCTTCGACCTGCTCACGGACCGTGCGGCGGTCCCGAGGAGGCCGAGCACCGACGACCTCATCGTGCGTCCGCCTTTCCCTCTCCTTCTCCTTCTCCATGCCCTTGACTCTTGCTGATACCCTTCTCCTTCGCCCGCAGACGCTCGCGACCGCCAAGCTTTCGTCACTCGCCGTCTCGAGCCAGGCTGCCGAAGCCTCGACCGCCTCGCCGTCGGCCGAGCCGTCGACCCTCGAGTCTGCGCAGCGCTCGACGGCTTCGTCCGGTGCGTCCACGCCGGACGACGTCGACACGAGCGACAAGGCCGACACGACCATCGAGATCGCCGCCGTCGTCCGCGTGCCCGAGGCGAGCCCGAGCCCCCATCCCGCACTCGCAGCGGCTGCGCTCGAACCGCACCCGTCGGCACCACGAGTACTCGCTCGCTCCGACAGCCTCAAGGGCCGCCCACCTCCTGCGCCGGCACCAGCGCCCGCCCTGCCGGCAGCGCCGCCCGCACCACCTGTCGAGCCCGTCCCGGCGCCGCCGGCAGCGGCGGCACGTGCGCCTGAGCTTGCGCCCGCCCCTCAACCTCGGGCACCGCGCGTCGTCCCGATCTGGCGCGCGGCGCCCGCTCGTCAGCAGGACGTCGTCGTCGAGAAGCGCATGACGCGCGCCTGGCTCGAACTCGAGGACGCCCTTCAAGTGTGCGTGCGCTCGCTCGCCCGCTCGAACGAGCCTCCCTCTGACTCACCTTCTCGCGCAGGTATTGCTCGCAGCCGCACGACCGCATCGCCATCGTCAAGGGCGTCCTCCTGCCGTTCCTGTGGCACGAGGAGGACAGCCCGAGCCCGATGGCACGTTTCTCGCTCGCGCAGCGTCACCGCCAGGTGCTCTTCGGTTGGTGCGTCTCTCTCTCGCTCTCTCTCGTCCTCATCTCATTCGTGCTGGCAGTGCGCTGACGGGCTCACTGCCTCGACCGCAGGATGGACGCCCTCATGAACGAGCTGCCGGGCGTTTCAGAACGCCAGCGCGGCACGTGCCTCGAGGCCCTCGCTGCACTCGCCGAGAGGTGCGTCCCGGAATCTCTGCTCCGTGCGTCATGACGAGGCACTGACGGTACCTCCTTGCAGCCACCTCGTCTCGCACAACGTCCTCGAGGACGACCCGGAGGCGCAGCAGTGCTACCGCTCGGTCCTCCTGCGCATGCTCGAGTATGCCGTCGAGAAGCTCGATCACAAAGGTGCGTGTCGTCCTGTGCTCGTCGTCGGCATGTCGCCTCCTGGGCCTGACGTTCCTGTGCCGCCCGCAGCCGTCTTTTCCAACGTCCTGTCCTTCTCAAGTCGGGTCTTCGCCCTCGTCTTCTTCCGCATCGACGGCGCCGGCCTCACGCTTCTTCGTGCGCTCCCGCCCGTCAAGCACCAAGGGCTTAAGCGCATCATGGCAGAAGCAGGCGTGGAGGAAAAGTGCGTCCCGCCGACCTCGCAGCTGTCGAGTCTCGACCGCTCGCTGACTTTCCTCCCTCACACCCTCCCTCTCACCCTCTCTTCCTCGCCCTCGCCCTCGCTCTTCCTCTCGCAGCAACCTGCCGCCCGTCGACGATCGCGCCTACCCGTCGCACCTGTCCAACCTGTGCCTGCGCGACTACCGGGCCTATGCCGCGCTCCTCGTCTCTAGGCGGCCGACCGAGATCGTCGACGTGCTCGTCGACGAGGGCGACATCAAGATCGAGATGACGGGCAACTGGTGAGCCTCTCTCGACCTGTTTGCTCGTCGCCGTCGCCGAGCAGAGCTGACGTGCGGCGTCTCTGTCTCGCAGGATCATTCGCTGGCAGGCGTCCGACTCGGACCTGTCGTTCAACTTCTACCGCGCCTACCACCGTCTGCTCGTCGCGCACCTCCTCCCTTCCTCGCTGCGCGCGAGCGTCGCCGACCTCGACTTCCTCCCTCCCTCGGTCGTCCTGACGGCACCGGGCTACCTCTTCATCGCGGCGTCGCTCCTCGAGAAGATCGACTCGCTCGTGCACCGCAGCCTGCGCACCTTTACGTCGATGGGCCCGACGTCGAGCAGCTTCAACACGAACGACTCGGCCAACCTGTCGTTCGGGCAGAAGCCCAAGGTCCTCGAGCTCGCGCAGCGTCGAGTCGGCACAACCATCATCGAGATCGTCGGCGGGTCGTCGTCCACCGTGACGGCCGACGAGGGCCCTCTCGACGCCGTCGCTAGGCGGTACATCTTCGGCGGCATGCTCCAGGTCTGGCTCCGAGCCTGCGTCAAGCGCACGTCGCTGTGGGACGTGCGCGGCGTCTTCCTCGTCAGCGACCTCATCCAGACCCTCATGTACACGCTCGCCTACTCGACTCGGGCTGGAGGAGACGACGAGGGCCCGCCCTTGCCCGACGAGCGCGGCCTGCAGCTCTTCGACCTCCCCTTCCTGTTCGGCACCGTGCGCCTCATCCTCGAGCAGGCCGACAACACCGTCACCCTCATGCGCACGATCGCGCTCGTCTACGCCAACTTCGATGCGTGCGTCCCTCGTCTCGAACGTCTCGAGCGCGCCGTTGGTGATCCTGGTCGACCATCTTGCTGACGCTCCTCTCCCTCTCTTCCCTCCTCGTCCCTCTCTCACAGCTTCACGGCCCTTCCGGCGCACCGCACCGAGCTGTGCGAGAAGGTCATCCTCGACGAGAACCTGTTCCGGCGCCTGCTCCTCCACTACAACTCGAGCGTGCGCGGCTACTGGATCCGATTGGTGCGGGGCTTTTCTCTCTCCCCTCGCTCTCCACCCCAACACCGCGCAGCTCCTGATGCCCCTCCTCGCCCCAGCTCGTCTGGCGCCTGTCCCGCCTCGGCAAGGCTGCTCAAGAGCAGCACCCGGATCGCCGACCCGACGACGACATCGTCGCCCTCTTCAGCCTCCTCAACGTCCGCCTCGAAGCCGTGCGCAGGCGGCACGACCAGCTCGAGCCGAGGGCCAACTTTGCCGACGACAGCACGCTCTTCCGCCCCAAGCGCTCGACCATCTGCTCGACTCGAGGTGTCAAGGAGGCGCCCTGGACCGTCGACGCTCTGGGCGGCGCCGTGGAGGAGGAGGACGAGGACGAGGACTACAACACGCAGGAGCTCGTGCGCTCGGCGCCGCCGTCCAAGGGCGCCGCGAGCGGCGGCCGCAAGCAGGACCTCAAGACCGTCGCCAAGGTCGTCTCGTGGCTCAAGGGCGGGCTCGGCAAGAAGCAGGGCAAGGGCGCGCGCACTTCGTCCGACGACGCGCTCGTCGACCCTTTCCTCCTCGAGCAGAGTGACTCGGCGCGCTCGAGCACGTCGACCGACCGGCAGCAGCAGGGCCCGCCGCCGCTCCCGACGACGATCGAGACGGGCCTCGTCCCTACGCCCGCCTCGCGCGGCCCACACACGCCCGACGCGCCGATGCAGGGAGTGCGCGCGTCGCCGCCATCGTCGCCGAGCGGTCGGCGACCTCGGCCCAAGTCGGGTCGCGCAGAGCGCCGCCGGTCCCTCAACCCCGCCTTCTTCGCCTTCGAGTTCGAGAACGGCCTCGTCGCACGCACCGACGTCGACCCAACCGTCGCCTCGTCGACCGCATCGGCCGCGTCGGTTTCTTCGGCCTCGAGCGGCGACACGACCTTTCCCTCGGCGCCGATCCGCGCTCGCCAGCCCGGCGGTCCCGCCGCGGCACTCTCCCCTCGCGTCTCTCTGCGCTTCTCCAAGCGTATCTCGATCCTCCCGCCGGCGGCGCTCGACCTCCTCAAGGAGGCGCACGGCTCGGAGCCGGTGCCGCCGATCCCGGATCGGTACCGCGACAGCGTCGAGTCGGGCTACGCCAGGCACCTGCACACGTACGCCGTGCTCGGCCTCCGCGACTACGAGGACGCGCTCGACGAGTGGGCCGGCTGGATGGCGCAGCTCGAGGAGGAGGAGAGCGAGCGCACGATCCTCGACGTCGTCCCGAGTCTCGGCGTCTCGTGGCCGCTCGGCGCCGAGGAGTGAGCCTGTACCTGTACCTGTACCTTGTACGTCCACTCCTCTCGCTCTCTTTCTCTCTTTGCCTGTGCTCGCAGAGGCTGACCCACGCCCCATTCCCGCCGCCGCAGGTCGACTGCAACCCGGAGCGCGAGCTGCTTATCCCCTCCCCCTTGTCCTTGTTCCTCCGCCCCTAGCATATCTTCGTCGTCGTTATCGCTGTCTCGCAAGCCAGGGTTCGCTGCATCTCGTCATCGTCGTCGGCGAGCCAGAGGGGAGAGCGAGGAGGAGCAGCGGAGTCCGCCCCTATAAGAGTCCGCTCGGGCCTTGCTGCTGCTTGTCAGGATGCCTTCTGCTTGCACAAAGGTCTGCAAGCAGCGCGGTATCTGTGCGACGAGGCCTGCACCGCCCCACACCCTCATCTCCCCGCCGAGCGGGAGACGATGCCTCGCTCCTCGTCCACAGCTCGCGCACTCGCAGTCAAACCTGCTGTATCGCCGCGCACTCTTCGCCTACGACCCCGGCGGGTCCTCCCCAGCGCCCTGAGCCCCATCGTCCAGCCGACACGCGCCCCTCCTCTCCAACCTCCGGCCGCTCCGGCAAGGCTCGACCCAGCCCACCGAGTGCGCCGTGCACCAGAGCATGGCGGCCCTCGTCCCTCGACTCTTCCAGGAGGCCGTCACCGAGCAGGCTCTCAGCAACAACGTGTGAGCTCCCTCCCCCTCTTGCAGCCCCGCCTCCCTTGCCGCACGCCGCTGAACCTTGCGCCCCTCTGCAGCCTCGTCCGAGCCGACACCGGGTCCGGCAAGACCCTCATCGCCATCCTCGCTCTGCGCCAACTCGCCGCCGCACCTTTGCCCGCCAACAACCGCCGCGACAACCGCAAGCGGCTCGTCGTCTTCCTCACGCCCACCACGACCCTCGTGTCCCAGCAGGCCCAGGTCATCGAGGCGCAGACGAGCCTCAGGGTCAAGAGCTTCGTCGGGGCACAAGGCGTCGACTACTGGAAGCGCGACAAGTGGCAGCAAGAGCTCGACGAGGCCGATGTCGTCGTCCTCACGCCCCAGATCTGGCTCGACATCCTCCGCAACGCCTACTACGACCTGCGCGACGTCCAGCTCGTCATCTTCGACGAGGCGCACCACGCGCAGAAGTCGCACCCGTACGCCCTCATCATGCGCGAGCACTACCACCCGCTCAAAGCGCGCCACGAGCCCGTGCCTCGCATCCTCGGCCTCACGGCGTCGCCGATCTGGAACGACAAGAAGCCACAAGAGGCTATCCGGTGCGTGACTTCCTCCTGCTCTTGCCTGCATCGACGTCGACGTCGAGTTGTGCCTGACGGCCCGACCGGTCCCCCTGCAGAAAC
>ERZ794949.234-NODE-234-length-20171-cov-20.569944_pt1 | contig 20171 bp, 21 predicted proteins | sample MGYA00511363_ERZ794949 | MGnify/ENA primary metagenome ERZ794949 (study PRJEB30137, sample SAMN04331402) | food metagenome | isolation source: T1 must sample point D1 replicate B | place: Australia: South Australia ...
CTCTCTTGAACTAGCCGAATTGTTACTCTGCTTTTTCATCGCTTTTTTAAACTGACTTATTGAATATAAAAAATATATCAGTAAAATTTATGAAAGTCAAATTTTATTTTATAGAATCTAATTCATCGGTAGAAATGAATTTTTTGTCTACTAATTCAGGATGACTTTGCTTAAAGACATATTCCTTAATTGGTTGCTTAGTAGGAACTGATGTGTAAATCTTGAAATCAGTGAACTTATCGGCGTTACTTGTGACCATCACATTGTAACTTTCGTCGCCGTTGACCTTAAGTGTTGCAGGCCAGTATGTGTTAATTTCATATAATGATCTGATGTACACGGCGTTAGTTGTGCGATATCTTTCCATTACCAATGGACCGGGACCAGATACTGGGTCGGTTGGGTGATCACCTCTAAAGATGTAGTCACCAACTTGAATCTTGGCTTGATTACCATAGTACCAATTACCGTAGAAATCATGGGTGATAGGTTTGTAAATTGGACTAGCGGGAATTGGAATAGTGTATTTCTTTGGTTGTTCTTTTGGCTTAGCAGTTTCTTTTTTGCTACTTGAACTAGATGACATAGAAGACGAACTACTGCTAGTTGTTACAGTAGAACTTGTTGCCTTTGAGCTGCTTGATTCAGCAGTTTTATGGGTTTGGTCGGTATGTTTAACTGATGCAAACGCCACTGTTCCAAGGATTATTACAGCAACAATTGATATAACAGAAATGATTACTTTTTTACTTTTCAAAATAGCACTTCCTCTCTTATTTAAGTATGTTATCACTCTTGAACAATAAAAAAAGAGTTGAACATTTTGCTCAACTCTGATTGTTTGTATAAACGTTATTCTGTAACGGTTTGTAAATATTTTTTATTTTTGTACCAGTGACACATTAGGCCAAATAGTAAACCAACGATTGCAAATGGCACCCAATCCATTCCGATTGATGCCAATGGTAGATAACTTTGTTGGAAGTTTCCAACCATCTTGGCGAACGCACTTTGTGATACGACAGGTGGGAATGAAGCTAACATGTCCATTAATGCAGGTACAGTGGTTAATAATACCACCCAGAAGTAGACGGCTGAATCACGTTTGAATAGTGGTGAAAATACTGATAGTAGGATCAATACCATTGCGAATGGGTATAAAAACATTAACATTGGAGTTGACCATTGGATGATGGTATCTAGTCCGAAGTTAGCAGTTAGAAATGATGCTACACACATTAGTCCTAACCATTGAACGTAGCTTAATTTTGGGAAATGTTTGTGGAAATCTTGAGCGAATGCGGCAACTAACCCCATTGCAGTAGTTAGACATGTAAGAGTTAATAATGTCGCTAATAGTGCGTGTCCGGTCGCGCCTAGGTAGTAAGTCATTAGTTGGTTAAAGGCGACGCCACCATCTGCTGATGCCTTGAATTGACCTAGGGTAGTGGCACCCAACCAGATTAGGACAACGTAGATTAATCCAACTAGTGCCTCAGCTAGGAACCCGGCTTTTGCAGTTACCTTGGCGTTGCTAAGAGGATTAGTCTTACCTAGTTGATTAACGGCAGTTACGACAGTAACGCCAAAGGCAAGTCCGGCTAGGGCATCCATAGTGTTATAACCTTCTAAGAAACCATTGAAGAATGATCCGTTTTGGTATGCTGAGGTGACTGGTTGGATACCTGCTGAACTCATTGGATGTAAGAATGCTAAGAAGAATACAACGAATAGTAACACTAAAAAGATTGGGTTCAATAGTTTACCAACGCTGGCCATGATTGATGATTCCTTATATGAAAGAAGGAATGCAGCTAGGAAGAATAGAAATGAGAATACAAGCAAACCATAGTGGACAAAGTTACTTGGTAGTAATGGTTGCACACCGACTGCAAATGGAACGGTAGCGGTACGAGGGGTACCAAATAAAGGTCCGATGGTGGCGTGGATTAATACCATGAATACCAATGCAAAAGTCGATCCCAGTGGTGTTCCAATGTCATATACACCCTTTGAACGAGTCACACTGATGGCTAGAACTGATAGTAAAGGTAATGCTACTCCTGTACATAAGAAACCAAGCATTGCGGTGAACCAATGCGCCCCTGCTAGTTGTCCTAAGTGAAGTGGGAAAATTAAGTTACCAGCACCAAAGAACAGTGCGAATAAAAGTGAACTAACGACTAGATATTGTTTGAATGATAATGGCTTTTTGTTTAAGTCTTCCATAATAAATCTCCTTTAAAAATTGTATGTGTTTGAATTGAATCGCTATGTGTAAAATATCAATCGGACTATCCATGCCATCATCTCCTTTTTTATGTATTAATGAACAAATTGCGGGGTACAAAAAAACGCCCTTAATCTAATTTACAATTAGACTAAGGGCGTCATTCGACACGGTACCACCTTACATTCATAGCTTAAAAAAGCTACCTTGACGTACTAACATACGCTGACGCTGTAAGGGGCGCTCCCCATGCACTTTACTTTTTGTTCAGTACATCGCTCGAAAGGGATTTTCATAACCTAACCAGCACTTCCTTTCACCAGACGAAGCTCGCTTTGTTTGATATCAGTTATTACTCAACTTTCTCATCGCAATCGTTTATTTGTCATTATATTAAAACTGGATTAGAAAAAAGTCAAATTAAATTTGGTAAAGAAGTTTAACCAATTTTATACTTTTCTTAATAAAACTCTTGAAACGACAGTGATATAATATTAATATACTATAAACCCAAAAATAGCTGTCAATTTTTCAGTATGCATAGAGGAGATATATACAATGAAGATTGATAATTATGTTCCAAAGAATCAACGAAGAGAAGTGTCTGATAACCGCATTCGTAATCTAAAGATTATGAGTAAAGTGGCTATCTTTACTTCATCATTAATGTACATTGCTTACATTCCAGAGATTATACAAAACTTTTCTGGTAACCCAGTTAGCCCAATCCAACCTTTTGTTGCCACTATTAATGCTACCTTGTGGACACTATACGGTTGGTTTAAGACCTATAAAGATTGGCCTTTAATTATTTCAAATGTTCCGGGAGTTATTTTTGGTTTAATAACACTTGTTACAGTGTTTATTCATTAAAAAAGGCTTATGATGACAGATCGAAAAAACGGTCTGTTTTTTTGTTTGCAAAAAAGAACATTTGTTCGTATAATATATTTTACTGAAAGGAGGAACTCAAAATGGATTATTCAAATGAACCCAAAGGGGTTTTTATGGTCATTGATAATAAGTCGTTTTATGCCAGTGTTGAGTGTGTTCAATTAGGCTTGAATCCGCTCACTGCCAGCCTAGTGGTGATGTCTGATCAAGACAATACGAACGGCGGATTGATTTTAGCATCGTCGCCAACTGCAAAGAAGCGATTCCACATTACGAACGTAACTAGAAAACGTGATTTGCCCTGGGATGATTCATTAATTGTGGTTCCTCCAAGGATGAATTTGTACATTCAAAAGAATTTGGCAATCAATAAAATTTTTCACGAGTTCGCCGATGAAGAGCATTGCTTTCCATACTCTATTGACGAGACCATCTTAGATTTGACCCACACATGGCACTTGTTTGGGGATAGTCCTGCACAGGTAGCCAGAAAAATCCAAAAGACAGTTAGACAACGCCTTGGTCTATATACGACAGTAGGAATTGGTGATAATCCAGTGCAGGCCAAGCTAGCGTTGGACTTGTTTGCTAAACACAATAAGGATCTAGTTGGCCAACTAAGTTATGACACTTTTGCCAAGAATGTTTGGCCAATTGAACCCATCGATAAGATTTGGAGTATCGGTAAGCATACCGCTGAAAATCTAGCGAAACTGGGTATTCACAACTTAGGTGAATTAGCGAGAACCGACCCATACCAATTAAAGGCACACCTCGGAGTCATGGGATATCAACTTTTTGCGATTGCATGGGGAATTGACCGTGCTCAATTAGATCAAAAGGTACCAATCAAGGATAAGGGATTATCCAATTCGCAGGTCCTACCAAGGGACTATAAGGATAAACATGAACTAGAAGTGGTTATTACGGAAATTGCCGAACAGGTGGCATCTCGTTTGCGTCACAGAAATAAACAAACCAGCTGTGTTCATCTTTACCTTGGCTTTTCGTACGTAGAAAGTGAAGGAAGCGATCGGACCAGTATTTCACACGAGCAAAAAATTACCACGACCTCTGACAACCGTGAATTGGTTGGAGCAGTCATGGATTTATTCCATAAGTATTGGCACGGCGAAAGGGTCAGAAATGTCGGTGTCTCATATACCAGACTAAGCAGCAGTAATGCACAACAATTAGATATTTTCGATGACCCAGAAGTGCAAATTAAAAAATCAAAAGTCGATAAAGTAGCGGATGAAATCAGGGATAAGTTTGGCGCCACTGCTATTTTTAAAGGCCACAGTCTCGAAAAGGGTGGGACAATGTTAAAACGTTCCGGATTAGTAGGTGGTCACAATGGAGGAAATGCATATGACTAATCAACAAACAGCAAAGTTAATATTAGATAGAGCAAAACCATTATTTAAGCGCGAATATAACGTTCAATACAGAATTAAGGTCGTTTTTGATCACTACGATCATCAATTTAATTTTTACATGATTAGATATAAACCAGGTCACATCACTCGAGTAACACCACTTCATCACGTGGAAAGCACCTGGATTGCTGACTTGGAAGAAATCCTAAACCTAATCGAAAAGGACCTAAAGTTAACCATAGTTTTCGCTGGATTTGAAGGGATTAAATGGGACAGTCGTAATTCCTACATTCAACGTCCCAAAAGAAAGGTTGGATAAAGTTGTTAAATCACTACATTGACGACAAGACGGTTCAAAACTTCTTTGACTATTACTATCACGACAGGGGAATGCTAAAGTGGCAAGGATTCATGCTTTCTGATCACGTTAGTGCACTTAGAAAAGAGCACAAAGAATCGTTCGACGATAGCTTTATGTATATGGATTTTCAAAGTGTTCACGAGGAACTAGAACACAAGGGTGAAAACCACGCAAAGACGGAGGTTACCTATGTTAATGATGATGGAAATAAGAGCGTAATAAACGGAATTGTAATAAATTTGCAGCCCAACCAGGTCACAATCATGACCGAAGACGACGAAATGGTATTATCCATTCAACAGATTTTGATTGTGCAATAATTCTGTAGCAAAAAAAGACACACCTTCTCAGCTCTGATATAATTAGTAGTAATAAATAAAGAGGTGTGATCGTCTGATGAACAAGAAGGCCAAACTTACATTGGGTCTATTTTTAATATCAATTGCATATATGCTATTTTTCATGCACCCAACAATTTGGCGTGACGAAAGTTTCACGATGGCATTGGTAGGACATAACTACGGGGATATAATCAGACTGGATTCGATGGATGTGCATCCACCGTTTTACTATATAGCATTAAGATTCTTCTTGAGTATCACTGCTTTTTGGACAAATTCGTTATTCACTAAGGTCATTATTGCGCGATTATTTTCATACATATTAGCTATCTTAACGTTTTTAACACTGTCAAAGACGGTAAAAAACTTGGGTGTACCAGGGGCTAACGCTATCCAATGGGCGGGATTTTTCTTAGCACCAAGTATTATGAGATACTCTACGCAGATTAGAATGTACGCTCTAGCTGCACTGTTTCTAGCGTTGGTATTGAATCAATTGCAGCACTACGATAATTCGCAGAAGATTGGTCACATTTTCTTAGCGGTCATCTTTGCGTCGTTTGCATCATATACCCATTACTTTGCGGCCGTTGCAGCGGGATGGATGCTGTTCTTATACTTCGTTAAATTCCAATTTAATAGATACGATGGAAACGCCATTCTACGTGGGATTGTCGTATTTTTAGTAATGTTTGTTCCATGGGGAGTTGTCGCATTTGCACAAGCCCAACAGGTGTCATCTTCTTATTGGATTCCACCGGTCAACGTCGATAACATCATCAATAATTTTGTAAACTTATTTGCGGATGTCTTTACCGACAACGGTGGTCAATACTATGCGATTGCCTTTATGGTATTACTAATCTATCCAACGATTTGGGCATATCTAAACATGTCCAAGAAGTTCAAATCAACACTTACAATTGTACTGTTGGTCTTCGTATTAACCACTTTGACTGGGATTGCAATTTCTGTAGCGGTAAGACCAATTTACATTGCAAGATACGCTTATCCAGCATATGCAGTGGTCATCTTCTTCATGATGACGATTGTGTCTCAAATGATGAAGAAGCCACTGAGTCGTTTGTCCAATTACTTTATGACATCGATATTGGCGGTGGGACTAACCATCATTATTGGAATGAACGTTGGCTTCCTAGGCAGTAATCAATTCAATAATTACATCATGCCAAGTTACAATTTAGCGGATTCAGTTGAACAATATAAGGAAAATCCAAATAATGTGATTCACCTAAATCCAAACCAAAGTCCGAATTCAATTGTTGAAAAAACGGTTTATATTAAATCAATTAATAAACGTGTTTATATTAAAAATTTCAACGTTGCTAGAATCCTAGGAAAAGATAATCAAAAGCTATTCTACGGGTTGTTTGATAACGTTGATCAAAGTTCAAGTAAATAGATAAAGGGGTTGTTATGAAAAATAACAACCCTTTTTTATTGGAAAATTTTTTTGTACAATTGAATACCCTGACTGTTGAGAGTGATAAATAAATTGAAAGGATACTCATTGATGAAAGAAAGAATAGATTCAGAAATTAACGACACTTTGAGCGATCGTTTGAAACGGTTTTGGTTGGAGTTAAAAAAGTGGTTAATTGTGATTGGCCCGGGGTTGATTGTTATGCTTGCCGATACCGATGCAGGGTGCTTAATTACGGCGGCACAGTCCGGAGCTAGTTATGGTTATTCCATGATTTTACCTCAGTTGTTGTTAATTCCAATTCTATTTATGGTACAAGAAATGACGGTTCGATTAGGAATCGTCACAAAGAAGGGTCACGGTGAACTAATCCGCGAATACTTTGGTAAATTTTGGGCATATGTTTCAGCAATTACCTTAATGATTTCAACGATTGGAGCACTTTTGACCGAGTTTATCGGAATTGCCGGAGTCGGTGAATTGTTTGGAATTTCCAAATGGATTACAGTCCCTCTAAGTGCTTTTGTCCTAATCCTAATTGCCTTCTTAGGTAGTTACCGTCGAGTTGAAAAGATTGGGATTATCTTTGGTTTGTTTGAATTAACATTTGTCATCGGGATTTTCATGGTGCATCCAAACATGGATTCAATCATGAACGGAATTCAATCGATTCCAATCCACGACGATGGCTATGTATATCTGGTAGCCGCAAACGTTGGTGCAGTAATTATGCCATGGATGATTTTTTACCAACAAAGTGCAGTAGTTGATAAGGGGCTAAAGCGTCACATGATTAAAAAGGAACAGACAGATACAATGGTGGGAACCTTTATTACTCAAGGAATTATGATTGGTTTCATCGTATTATTTGCTGCGACCGTGTTTCATAGTCAACTTCATGCCACCGAAGAAACCGTTGGTGACTTGGTAACCTCAATCGGTAGATATATCGGGATGGCACCCGCTAAAGCAATTATGGGATCAAGTATCCTAGGTGGGGCATTGGTTGCTGCCATTGTGGTTGTTCTAGCCGGAACATGGGGCATGACTGAAGTATTGGATTGGAAACACAGTTTAAACGAACGCATTAATCGTTCCAATCTGGGCTTTTATTCAATGTATTCATTGGTATTAATTGTCAGCGCCTTGTTGGTATTGTTCAATGAGGACTTAGTTTCAATCGCAATTACCGTCGAAGTAATTAACGCCTTAATGGTACCAATTGTACTAGGATTTCTATTAATGCTTGAGACCAAGGCGTTGCCAGATCGATACAAAATGAAGGGAATTTACAAAAAAATCGTAATTATTCTTTCATTAATTGTCATGGCTTTTGGTATCTACATGATTTTTCCAGTCTTGAATTTGTAATTATAGGCATATAGAATTAGGAGTTAAGTGGATTATGCAAAAATTATTGATGTATAATTGTTCACGGAAATTATGAATATTAATTATGAAAGAAAAGAGTGAGTGTTTTGAATAACGACGAAAACATGAGTCGAAGAAACAACAAAAGTACATCCAAGAAACACATGAAGACTTGGAAAAAAGTTGTTTTATGGATTATTGCGTTATTGATTGTGTTATTGGGAGTAGGTGCATTTGCTGCTTACCATAACGTGAAAAAGACCGCTGATGCAGTATATCAACCCTCTGGAGCGAAAACGGTTAGGGATGCCGATTCACTTTTGAAGTCTGAAAAACCAGTATCATTACTATTTATGGGTACCGATACCGATTTCGATGGTAGAAGTGACAAGGGTCGTACAGATAGTATGATGATTGTGACCTTAAATCCAAAGACCAATACAACTACAATGGTAAGTATCCCACGTGATATGAAGGTTAATTTACCTGATTTCCCACAATACTCACCATCAAAGATCAATGCTGCATACACTTACGGTGGTTCCAAAGAAGCAATTAATGCCATCGAAAGTCACTTCAGTATTCCAGTCGACTACTACGTTACTTTGAGTCTAGGTGGACTTAAGAAGGCCATCGATCAAGTGGGCGGAGTCGATGTTGTTTCTCCATTAACATTTAGTTATGAAGGCCAACACTATACTAAGGGTAAGTTAGAACACATGGATGGAAACAAAGCAATGTGGTTCTCCAACATGAGATACCAAGATCCACAAGGTGATTACGGTCGTCAATACAGACAAAGATTAGTATTAGAAGCCTTAATGAAGAAGGCCATCTCATACAAAACTGTGATTAATTCCGACTTTTTAAACTCAATTTCTCATAACTTGAAAACTAATTTGACCATGAGCGACATGCTTCAATTAGCATTGCATTACAGGGGCACTAATAAAAACATTAAGAGTGATTACGCACATGGAACCGGTGAAATGCTGGACGGTGTATCATTCCAAGATGTTTCCGGTACCGAACAAAACCGAATTTCTAGCCTAATCAACGAAAGCTTGAAAGATTAAATAAAAAATAAAAAAGATACGACATTTTTGTCGTATCTTTTTTTATACATCTGTTCAAAAAAGGAAAATTTAAATTGAGTTATAAAACGTTTAAATCTTAATTAGACTATAGTTATATTTGTCTAGTTCCCTTTTTTAGCGTTTTTAAGATGATATAATGAACAATTGTTTATAGTTTAATTAATGCAGCTATTTAAAATAACTAATAGAAGGGTGCTTTACAGTGGAGAAACAAGAAACTAATTCTTTAGAAGAATTAAACAAAATCTTTCGTATTTTGTCTAAACATATCAAATTGATAATTTCTACGGTTGTAGTTACAGTATTGGTTTTTGCAATCGGGGTATTCTTTGTCGTAAAACCAAAATACCAAGCGACATCAGAAATTATCGTTAGTCAAAGATTGGATCGTGATACTCAAGCAGCAGAACAACAACAAATTCAATCTACCGACTTGCAACTAGTTAATACATATAAAAGTATTTTAAGCAGTCAAACAGTTGGTAATTCAGTGAAGCATAAGGTTGGTAACAAGATTTATAAGGACAGTGAATTAAATGTTTCAACTGACACAAATTCACAAGTTATTAACATCAATGTTACTTCTCACGATGCAAAGCAAGCGGCTAGAATCGCTAACATTACTGCTTCTACCTTTAAATCCAAAATCAAGAACATTATGAACGTAAATAACGTTTCAATTATTTCAAAGGCTAGAGAAATCAAGAAGCCAATCTTCCCTAAGAAGGGGATTAGCCTACTAGCTGGTGCACTGGTTGGTATTATCTTAGGAATGTTCTTAGCACTACTAGGTGAATTCAACGATAAGACAATATCTACTACTGACTTTATTGAAAAGGACTTAGGCCTAATTAACCTAGGAACAATCAGTGACATTGATATGCAAACTATCAGTAAACAAATTAAGAAATAAAGGAAGAGTGTAATGGGATTATTTAATAAGAGTCCAAAGAAAAAATTAAATGATGACAGTTCCAAATTTGGGGTTAATTTGGTAGCTGAATTGTACCCAACATCATCAGTATCTGAACAATTCAGAACCGTTATGACTAATATTTCATTCGCCAACATCAATGGTGATTTAAAGAGCATTATGGTGACGTCAAGTGATCCTTCAGAAGGTAAGTCAACATTCAGTGCCAATTTAGCTGTTACTTATGCTAAGCAAGGTAGAAACGTTGTTTTAGTTGATGCTGATATGAGAAGGCCTACCGTTCACAAGAGCTTTAACATCAGCAATCAAAAGGGGTTATCAACCATCTTATCTGGTAACTCAACAATTGAAGACACTATCAAATACACTTCAATCGATAACCTAAACGTAATTACCAGTGGTCCAATTCCACCAAATGCATCCGCATTATTAGGAAACCGCAAGATTGTTGATATTATCAATAAATTCAACAAGCCAAACGACTTGGTAATTGTTGATGTCCCACCAGTTAACACAATGACTGATGCATCAATCGTATCTACAACAGTTGACGGTACCATTTTCGTATTGCCACAAGGCGTGACAGAAAAGAAGCGTGCCAAGATGGCCGTAGAACAATTAAAGAAGGTTAACGCCAACATCCTAGGTGCTGTGATGAACATGTCTAAGGACAACATGACCAACGATTACTATTACTATTATTCAAAGTAGGAGTTATTAAATGATTGATTTACATTGTCACATGTTGCCATCTGTAGATGATGGGGCAAAGACTATTAGTATGGCTCTGGATATGGCACGAGAAGCCGAGGCGGAGGGAATCAATAAAATTCTACTAACTCCCCATCACATGGATGGCGAATATATAAATCACAGAAAAGACATCGAAATCGCGGTTGAAAACTTACAAAGGACCTTTAACGATAATAATATCGGTATTGAGTTACGCCCGGGACAAGAAGTTCACATTAACGGGGATCTTTTAAAAGATATTGATGAAGATGATGTGTTGTATGCTGACGGCGCTAACAAGAAGTATATGATGCTTGAATTTCCACACAGTGGGGTGCCCGAATATGCAGAAAACATGATTTTTGAATTGAAGGTAAAGGGAATTGTACCAATCATCGTTCATCCAGAACGTAATCACGGCATTCAACAAGATCCAGACATCCTATTTGATTTAGTCAGTCAGGGATGTTTAACCCAAATCACCGCTACCAGTTATGTCGGTGGTTTTGGTTCAACCATTCAACGTTTTACAGACAAAATCGTTGATGCAGGTCTTGGCTTCATGTTTTCATCCGATGCACATAACATGGAGGGTCGTCGATTTAGAATGAAGGAAGCCTTTGATCGCTTGGCAGAAAAGAAGGGCAAAGACGTTGCCTTGCAATATGAACAAAACGCCGAAAAGGTATGGAACGGCGAAATAATGGAAATTGGAAATATAGATAGAGTTAAGAAAGAAAGCGCAGCTTCTATATTCTTTAAGAAGCTTTTGGGGAAATAGAGAAGGTAGGTTAAATAGAAATGGAAAAGCATTCAAATATTTATAGTAATTTTTACCTTACTGTTAAAAGATTATTTGATATTGCTGCTAGTTTATTTGCGTTACTAATTACGTTGCCACTGACTTTGGTGGTATCACTTTGTATTTATTTAGATGATAGAGGTCCCATTTTTTATACCCAAGAAAGAATTGGTAAGGATGGCAAACCTTTTAGAATCTACAAATTCAGATCAATGTGTCAGAATGCTGACGCTAAGAAAAAAGAATTAACCGAACAAAATGAAGTTAATGGAGCAATGTTCAAGATGAGCAATGACCCTCGAGTAACTAGGGTAGGGTGCTTTATTAGACGACATAGTATCGATGAATTACCACAATTAATCAATGTATTATTAGGTAACATGACAGTCGTTGGTCCCAGACCACCTTTGCCAGAAGAAGTCAATCAATACAGTAAACACGATATGGAACGCCTAAAGGTCAAACCGGGATGTACCGGTCTATGGCAAGTCAGCGGAAGAAATTCCTTAGACTTCGACGAAATGGTAGAACTAGATATTAATTATATTGAACATGCGAGTCTTTTGTTAGACATGAAGATTTGTTTTAAGACGATTTGGATTATGATTTATCCAAATGAAGCGTATTAGTAACAGGGAGATTTTATGCCAAGAGAGAAAGAAAAACTGAAAATTATGTATGTTGTAGAGTCGCTCGGAGGAGGAGTGCTCTCATACCTACTACTTTTATGCAATGAACTAGCTAAAAAGAATGATATTACCTTGCTTTACGGGGTTAGAAAACAAACTCCTAATAACTTGAGAGAGCTATTTGATAACAGAGTTAACTTAATCGAAGTAAATAATTTCCAACGTACTGTTAGTCCAAGTGCCGATTACAGAGCGTATTGTGAAGTTAAACAACAGATAATGGACGTCAAGCCTGATATCGTGCACTTGAATTCATCAAAAGCAGGGGCCATTGGTAGAATGATCAAACTATTTAATTCCCGTAGTTTGAAGAACACCCAATTCTTCTATACACCACATGGTTACTCATTTTTGATGGGAAACGAATCGCCTGTAAAAAGAAATATATACTTTGCTATTGAAGCAATACTAAGCAAACTTAATACTACAACAATTGCTTGCGGTATTGGAGAATACAAGTATGCCAAAAAGATTGATAAGGATTCTAAATATGTAAATAATTGTGTTGATTTGGATTACATTGATTCATTTGTAAATAGCGATTCTAACACATTGACAAATGTTTTCTACACTGTCGGTAGAATTAATGAACAAAAGAATCCAAAATTGTTTAATCAAATTGCTTTAAGACACCCCGAATGGCAGTTTATTTGGATTGGTGATGGACCAATGAGAGATGAACTATCAGCATCCAACATCAAGGTGACGGGATGGCTTTCCAATCAAGAAGTGATGCGAAACATTCAAGAATATGCCAACTTTATTTTGACATCTAAGTGGGAAGGTCTTCCAATCGTGTTATTGGAAGCGATGGCCTTACGAAAGAAATGTTTCGTCACCGATGTTAGCGGTAATTCAGAAGTGATTAATGACACTAATGGATTTAAATTTAAAACCGTTGATGAGTTTGATAAACAATACGCAAGCATCAAAAAGGATGAAAACTTGTGTAAGGGTGTAATGGCACGTAAAGACGTTGAATGTCTATATTCAAAGAATTCATTCGTGCAAGGATACAGCAGAATTTACGAGGGATAGTTTTAAGGAGAGCGAAATGATTTCAGTAATTATGTCCACCTATAATCGTGGTAAGAAGATTAGTCGATCAGTTGAATCAATCTTGCAACAAACAGTCAGAGATATCGAATTTATCATTTGTGATGATTGTTCAACCGATGACACTTACACCACATTACAAAAGATTGCCAAGTCTGATAACCGTGTGAAGTTAATTAAAAACGAACACAACATGGGACTACAAAAGTCTCTAAACAGATGTCTTAGCCAATGTAATGGTGATTATATCGCTAGAATGGACGATGATGATTTTTCATTGCCAGATCGATTTGAAACTCAATTGAAGTTTTTACAAGACAATCCGGAATATAGTTTTGTTGGTTCAAATGCCGATGAAGTATTTGATGACCACAGCCTAGTCACTGATTTACCAAGTCATCCAGACGAATTCGACTTGATTAAGAGAAATCCCTACGTACATCCATCCATTATGATGCGAGCATCAGTAATCAAAGCTATTGGTGGTTATTCTGAAGCTATCAATCACCTAAGAGTGGAAGATTACGAACTATGGATGCGTCTATACAAGAATGGTTATAAGGGTGCCAACATTAAGAGACCGTTAGTGGAATATAGTAAGTCATTTACTAACACTAAATTTTTAGATCGCAAGAATACCATTAGATTAGTACATCAATATATTTTTGCTTTTAACCTACCAGTTTTCTACGAATACATTAATGTACTAACAGCCGCCAAGTTATTGGTACCAGCTAAATTGAAGAGATTAATAAGACTTATATAGTAAGAGGGATTTGATTAAGAAATGAGACAAGCAATTCTCGTTATGAACAATGGTGGATTTGATACTTTACAACAAACAATCAATCTACTGGATGATAAAGATATCGATTTTTATATTTACGCTAAAAACGACGGTAGTTTAACCGCCAAGAACTCAAAGTTAAACTTTGTGGGATGCAATAAGAATGTGCATGCCCAAACTTTTGCTGAACTAGTAGAAGAAAAACTTCTAATTAATCAAGCGTTGAAGGGTGATTATGAATACTTCCATTTGATTTCATCCAATGATTTTCCATTGATGACCAAACAATACTTCAAGGATTACTTCGCAAGTAAACCGGTTAAATTAGGATTTGTAGAATTCTCCGATTCTCAAGATCAACATTCATTGGCTTTCTACTACCCATTTAACAACTTTAACTACCAAAGAGTATGGACTGCTTTTCCATTCGTTAAAGTATGCATGTTATTAAACCACTTGTTAGGCGTTGAAAGAATTGCTAGTGATGATGTCGTAAAGGGATGTCCTTACTTCTCACTACCAAGAGGATATGTAACCGAACTAGACGAACAAAAGGTTGATAACTATCGTCATACCATTAATCCAAAGAACTTCTTTGCGCAAACCGCATTAAAGAACCTAAAGACTAACAATCCTGAATACACAATTAACTCAAATCGTTTTAACTTGATGAAGGCTTATTCAGATTCAGCTAGATACGCTAACTATGTAAAGACTAAAAAGATTAATTGGTTTGATGAAAAGGCATATCAATTCTCGGATTCAGATAAAGATGAATTGGGTAAAGTCGTTAATGCAGACTATGCCTTTGCACACAATGTAACCGACGCTGACGATTTATCGTCATTATTGAAAGATTAAGATTGGGAGGAAACTATGAAACACGCAGTTATGATTATGGGATACGGAGATGGAAAGATTGTTCAAAATACCATCGATGTATTAGATGATCCAGAAATTGATTTTTTTATCCATTGGGATAAGAAATTTGATATTCCAGAATTTAAGAGTGTTCACTCTCAAATCTACTTCACTAAAAATCGCCGCAAGGTTTATTGGGGTACCGATACCCAAACCATGGTTGAACGCATGATGTTAGAAGAAGTCTACAATACTCATCGTTATGATTATGTCCATTTAATTTCATCAAACGACATGCCATTAATGACACCTGATTACTTCAAGTCATACTTTGAAAAGAAACCATATGCAATTGGCTTTCTAGATTACATTGATAGACAAATTTATAACCGTGCCAAGTACTATTACCCAATTAGATACATGAAACTAAAGACCGGTGTTAGATTCTACATGATTATTAAGAACTTGGAGTATCTAAACACAATCCTGGGTGTTGATAGATTGAAGCACAAAACATTGGAAAAGGGATGTAACTGGTTCTCAATGGACATTAAATACGTCAAAAGAGTGCTTGATTTCAAGGATTTCAAGATGTTTAAGAACACATTTACCGGTGATGAATTCTTTATTCAAACCATCTTGCGTGATTTGAAACCAAAAGGTCTTACTGAAAAGTATGATTACTATTCAGATGATTACAGAATGACCAAATCAAGTGCGATGGCAAGTCGTTATATCGATTGGCTTAATGGTCATGGTAAACCATATGTCTTCACTACCGCTGACGTTGATCGTCTAAAGACAGTTGTTAATACCGATTATGCGTTTGGTAGAAAGATTGATGATGAAGCGGTCATTACAGATACCTTTAAGGATTACTTAGCTAATAAAGGAGAATAAACGTGGATAGGATAGACATAATAAAACAACGATTATATCTTTTTTCGTATATAGTTTTAATGGCTGCATCAATGCTATATATGTATAGTGAATTTAATAGTGTTGATCAACTTCCAGAACCTGGATATGTAAAAATGATTTGGTGGGCTGGAATTTCCGTCTTTCTTGTTCTTCAAGCCACTCTTTTATTGTTAAACATAAATGATCGAATCAAAATGAGTTGCTTAATCACATTAGTTGGCTTGTTTGCTTTAGATGTTATTGGTTTTAAATCAATTAATCTTCAGATTATTTGCTTGTCATTTTTAATCATGAATAGCGAATCGGTTAGCTTTAAGAAATTTATTAAGGTCGATTTTGTCACCAGACTTGTTTGTATTGCTTTGGTTTTAATGATGTTTTTCTGTGGTATTTTTCCCAGTCAATACGATGTATATGTTCCAAGAGGGGACACCATCAGAAGTTCATTAGGATTTAACCATCCTAATTCATTTGGTGGGTACTGCTTATACATTCTGATTTCATTTTTACTTTTCTTCTATAGTACGGGACGTCTACAAAACTTAAAGAAAATCAGCAATTTTTTCTGGTTCTTACTTATGTTTATCACAGGATTCTTTATTGAATTCGTATATGCAGATTCAAGAAGTTCACAAGTGACATTCATATTAATGGTGCTACTAATTATTCCGCTCGTATTCAACAAGAATATCAAATCATTTAAGCCATTATTAGGAATTTTCATCTTATTGATTATGACTTTAACCTCGGTCATGGTTGTGTTTTACTATAATCAATTCAGTACATTTTTCGTGAAGTTAAATGATTTAACCTCCAACCGTTTATTTTTACAAAATGAGGCTTTTAAGGTATTTGGTTTTAATTTATTCAACGTTAGTGATTTCGCACAGGGTAATCCAATTTGGGTAGACAATCAATACGTTTATAACCTGATTTCGACTGGTATTATCGGTTCTTTAATTTATACATATATATACGCAAAATCATTTGTTAACGCACATAAGGCTGATTGCTATATTTTGTATATTGTTTTAATTGCGCTAATCTTCAAGGGTAGCTTTGAATCAACATTAATTGACTACTATGCACTGCTACCAATTATCTGTTCATTCTTCATGGTAAATAAAATTAGCATGAAACAATAATCGGGTATTATTTTTTCTCTGGGTATATGTTATTATAGACAATTGCTTTAAACAGAGGAGGAATAATTTTGGACGATAATAAACATTGGCGTAAGAATCTTTGGATATTGCTATTTGGTACTTTTCTAACAGGGATTGCCTTTAGTGAAGTTATTCCATTTCAACCGCTATATATTTCTGAATTAGGCGATTTTAGTAAGAGCCAACTCTCACTACTTAGTGGAATTGTATATGCTTCTTCTTTTATTGTCGTAATTTTTACATCGGCCATGTGGGGACGATTTGCGGATCGTCATGGACGAAAGAGAATGGTGTTACAAACATCATTCGGTTCAGCTGTTACGCTATTCTTAATGGCTTTTTGTACCAATGTCTGGGAACTTCTAATCCTAAAGTGTCTACAAGGATTCTTTGACGGGGTTATCCCTAACTCAATCGCATTGGTTGCAACTAGTACACCCAGAAACAAGACTGGATATGCATTAAGTTGGCTATCAACTGGATACACAAGTGGATTTTTAGTTGGACCTATTTTTGGTGGTTTATTAGTACGATTATTGAGTATTCGTGTTTCATTTATGGTAACGGGATTACTACTATTTTTGTTCTTTTTACTAACTTACTTCTTCGTAGAAGAACACTTCAAGCCAGATCCAGCTAAGCTAAAAGAAAAGAAGGAATCGTTTGTTAAAATTATCAAACGTTTCCCAAACACACACTTTGTTGTTTGGATTTTAATTATTTCAATCGCGCTTCAAATTATGAACAACTCAATCAATCCATTGATTACCTTATATGTTAAAGAGTTAATGAATAACTCTGGAAACGTATCTGTTGTATCAGGGATTGTTGCAGCTATGCCAGGTATTGGGATGGTACTTGTTTCTCCTTGGTTCGGAAGACTAGGGGACAGATATGGTACCAACAAAATCCTAACGCTTGGGTTCATCTTGGCAATTCTATTTATTTTCCCTCAAGGCTTTGCACCAACCGTTCTATTCTTTGGTGTATTTAGATTCTTAACTGGGGTTTCAAATGCGGCAATTTTTCCATCTGTTCAAACATTGCTGGCAAAGGGAACACCATCAGAATCTACAGGGATGGCATTTAGTCTAAACCAAGGTGCACAAGCTGTTGGTATTTGTATTGGTTCATTAATGGGAAGTATTATTTCATCTATCTGGGATTACAACGTGGTCTTCTACGTTAGTGCCTTAGTAGTATTGGTTACATTTATCCTAGTTAAGATTAAAGTGCCGGAATTGAGAGATTCAAACGCAGAATAAGTATTTTTCATTGAGAATGTAGGTGTAAAAGGGTAAATGAATAAGGGACTTGTTAAAAATATAATCAATCTAATGATCAGTAACTTAATATCACTGATGATTAGTGTCTTATCATCATTTATTACGCCTGTTATCTTGGGTCATGATGGATATGGTTACTATAAAATATTCTCACTATATACGACGTATGTACCATTGCTTCACATTGGATTTATCGATGGGATTTTAATTCGAAATGCTGGTAAAAAAATAGAAGATATCTCGTTTAAGAAGTTTAGAACCTATACGTTATTCTTGTTAATATTCGAGTTATTCTTAAGCATTGTAATGAGTATCTTTGCATGCTTAATTAATATCCCGCAAATTAATCGAGAAATTATTATTGCAATTGCTATATATTCATTCTTATTGAATGCACTAACATACTTTCAGTTCTTTTCTAAGTGTATTATGCGCTTTAGTGAATTGGCATCTATCGCAAGACTTCAATCATTTATCAATCTATTCTTTTTATTATTAGCTTTGTACCTATATAAATTTACAGCTTTCAATGTAAACGTCACTTACTACATGTTTTACATGAACTTCGCTGTGTTTATATTACTTTGCTACTACCTCGTCAGATATAAGAAAATTATATTAGGTGAACGTAAAACTTTGGCGAGCCAATTTAAAAATATCCGGGTATTTTTCAGAGTTGGTTTCGCAATTATGATCTCGTATCAAATTACGATGGTGATGGTTAACGCTGATAATCAATTTATCTCAATGTTTTTCAAGGTTAGTGAATATGGTAAGTATGCATTTGCTTACTCACTAGCGGCCTTGCTATTAACTGTGTTTAACGCCGTTTCTTCGGTAATGTTACCGTACATGAAAAAGGTGGGGAAATCAGCGGTTGTATCTAATCATGATTCAAACATGTCAGTCATGAACGCAATTGTCTTTTTCGTCATTGCTTCGTACTATCCAATCGCTTGGATAGTTAACAATTTTATTGCTAGTTATAGTGAATCTGTTCAATATTTAAGTGTCGTCTTTCCGGGAGTCGGGATTACTTGTATTGTGCAGTCTTATATATTCAATGACTACATCATGGCGAAGAAAATTAAGGACTTCTGCTATATCTCATTAGCCAACTTAGTATTTGACTTTGCCGTTTACTACGTTGGATTTAGATTAAGTCATAGTACGCTTAAAATCGCGCTATTATCAATTCCACTGTTAATGATATGGTATCTAACCCTTGAATGGTTTATGAACGCTGAATCTGGAGTGAAGTTCATTAAGAACTTCTATTACTTGATGATTATGGCATTTGCATTTATTGTCATTAGCCACATCAGTAATATCTGGATCAGTCTGATTGCATATGTCATTACGTATGTCGCTGTTACATTAGCGTTTTATTTTAAAACATTTAAAACTATTATCTTAAATTTATAAAGTAGCATTAAAAACTAATCCTAAAATAATCGACGTTTTTTAGGGAATTAATCATCAGATGTTATATTAATTTATGAATAGGTAAGAGAAGATAGATTACTTTATTCCAGGGACTTTGTCCCACGTTTATTAATCCATAATTAAAAAAGAGGCCTCCGCAGAGGTCTCTTTTTATTTAACATCTACATCAGAAGATAGCACGTAAGTATTATCATTGATCTTGTAGAAGTTGGTTTGTTCATCTTGGACTAACTTGGTAGATGTTAGTTTAGTTCCTTTTTTGTATGTGTCTTTCTTCAATGAATCAAGACGAGGAAAACTGTATTGACTTGTTTGATTATTTTTAACAATTAGTTCATATTTACCATTATGTTTTTTCTTTGTCACAGCGACGG
>ERZ794949.237-NODE-237-length-20113-cov-4.658790_pt1 | contig 20113 bp, 17 predicted proteins | sample MGYA00511363_ERZ794949 | MGnify/ENA primary metagenome ERZ794949 (study PRJEB30137, sample SAMN04331402) | food metagenome | isolation source: T1 must sample point D1 replicate B | place: Australia: South Australia ...
AACGGATTCATTGAGAAAGCTCCTGTTGGTGTGTATCACGCATCCGCAAGAGTACCCATAACCCTGGTACAGCCGCACATGCCATAAAAATCCCTGGCATAAAGAGCCAGCCTGTTTTCTCAATTAAGGCGGTGACCAGATACGGGGTGATCCCGCCACCAACGATTGCGCCAAGATTAATACTTAACGCCATGGCGCTGTAGCGCACCCTGGTAGGGAACTGCTCGGCGTATGTGGGATAACCGACGGATTGCACAATAGGCATCGGTAAACTGGCGATAAACATCGCAACACATGCCAGCCAGTAATTATGGTGACCCATCAGTGACATCATCGGCAGTACCAGTACAACATAGCCCAGGAAGCCGATTTTAAGGACTTTGCTGCGCCCCAGCTTATCCGACAACGCTCCCCAGAAAGGCATCATCACCGCCATCGAAAGACTGATAAACGCCATCAGCCAGAAGACATGCTGTTTGTCATAACCCAGCCAGGTGGTCAGATAAATATTCATAAAAACAATACCAATCCAATATCCTGCATTTTGTCCAAAAGTCAGCACAATCACGCGGAATAATGAATGACGATGTTCACGCATCATGGTAATAAAAGGCGTATGCTGAGGTTTTTTCCCGCGGGTAAACGCTTTGAATTCAGGAGTTTCCTCTAACTGATGCCGTAAAAGTGCAGACAGGATCACCAGAGGGATCGTCAGAAGAAACGGGATCCGCCAGCCCCAGGCTTTTAACTGACTGCTGTCGACAAGATGTAGCATCCAGCCGCAAACAAATGCTGCTAATGCACCTCCGAGCGCGACGCCAACCGGCGTAAAGGCACCATAAAACCCTCGTTTACCTGTCGGTGAAGATTCCGCGACAAATGCCGCGGCCCCGACAATTTCTGCACCGGCAAAAAAACCCTGGGCCAGCCGAAGCAGAACCAGCAATAGCGGGGCCGCCAGCCCTGCCGCTGCGGCATCAGGCAATAAACCGACGGCGGCCGTTGATCCCCCCATGCCCAGCACCGTTAATAACAAAATTTTTCTGCGTCCGACCCGATCGCCCAGACGTCCCAGTAGTATTCCGCCCAAAGGACGGATAAAAAAGGCACTGCCGAAAACGGCAAGAACCGACAGTAAAGCCGCTGCAGGCGTGGTTCCGGGAAAAAAGAGCGGCCCGATGACCGCGGCCATAAATCCATAAATACCGAATTCATAGTATTCAATTGCAGTACCGGTCATGGCGGCCAGGGCGGCACGACGGGCCAGTAAATGCCGGGGATCATTCCTGGTACGTAAGGAAGCCAGCGCGAATTCTGGTTCAGTTTCATATGACATGATGTTGCCTCACAGGTGAATGAATGACAGAACTGTCTAAAATCACGAGTTCTTTTTATTGTGAGTGTTTATGAAGCAACTTAAATACCAGTTTTCTGACTGATAGAAATTATTCGCCAGTCATCGAACTGTATTAAAATAAATGCGCATTATCGGGCATTAATAAGATTAATTATCATCAGAGCACTCATCCCCTCCCGAAGGAGGGCAGGAATGGGACATCAGGCGTTAAACAGAGAAATAAAGGGAGACAGCTATTTTCACCAAAATGATCCGCACTCCCTGTCAGAGGGCAAGGAGGTTATGATGCCGTCGGGGAAATTTTTTTCAGCCAGCACTGACGCTGGGCAGAATATAACTGCGCGTTATACAAGGAGATTTCATTAAAAGTAAATTCTGTACCCGGGAGGGCCTGAGCGAGATAAGGCATATCCACCGAGGCTATATGCGCAATTTTAGGATAACCACCGGTCGTCTGACTATCAGCCATCAGAATAATCGGTTTTCCTCCGGCAGGTAATTGTACCGTTCCCCGGCTTACCGCCTCAGAATAAATCTCTTCCGGAGAAGATAACGCTAAGGGTTCACCCTCCAGACGATACCCCATCCGGTCCGAGTGCTGACTTAAAATAAATGTCTGATGGGTAAACTGATGCTTTTCTTTATCCGTTAATAAGTTCCAATGTTTTCCTGGAATAAATCTCAGCACCTGTCGATGTGCAGGGAAAATATCCGGCATACCAAAAGGTAAACGTAAATTACTGGTATTATGCAGTGGCCAGTTAAAGGCTAACACATCTCCTTTTTTCAGCCTTCGCCCATGATGACCACCAAACCCTGCCCCCTGACTGGTACTCTGACTCCCCATGACTTCCGGTGCAGAAAATCCGCCTTTGATAGCCAGGTAACATCTGGCCCCCTTGCGATGGGAACCAAAACTCAGAATAGCCCCGGCAGGAACCGTCAGGGGGCATAACATGGCGACGGGATTATCATCAATGCAAGGAGAGAAATCAGCACCACTGAGCACGATGACGGCACGGCGTAAAAAGCGGATCTTCGCGCCCTGCAATGTCATCTCAAGTGTCGCGGGATCGCCCTGATTACCTGCCAGTGCATTCGCTAAACGATGTGAAAAAAGATCCATTGAACCACAGACAGGAACACCGAAATGCTGCCAGTGATAACGACCGCTGTCCTGTAAGGAACTCGCCAATCCCGGATGTAATATCTCAATCGCCATGCCGGTTCTCCTGGTACATTGTATCAAACTGCTGGCGAGTGATTTCTGTGAACCGTACTATGTCCCCGGCCTGTAACAGACAAGGTGATGCTGTGTGCGGGGTAAACATTTTTAAGGGTGTACAGCCAATCAGATTCCAGCCACCGGGACTTTGCTGGGGATAGATAACACTCTGACGGTTTGCGATGCCAATCGCTCCCATCATCACGCTCAGTCGGGGAGTCTTCTTACGGGGCAGAGTGAAACAAGGGTCAAGTAAGCCCAGATACGGGTGACCGGGTAAAAAACCGAGCATCATAACATCCACGGGACGGGCCTGATGACGCTCGATCACCTCACGTTCAGTTAACTGACAGTATTCAGCAATCTCCGTCAGGTCCGGTGCAAATTCAGGGTGGTAGCACACGGGGATCACCACTTCACGTGGCTGATAATTCCCTGCCGATTGCCAGCTATTAAGCAGAGCCTCCAGCCGGTTAACCAGCTGACTATAAGGTGACAGCTGACTATCCAGACGCCACATAATTTCAGGCTGATAATAGATACCAAGTGTCACAACGCCAGGAACGATATCGACCACGCCCTGGATTGACTGAGATGCCAGCCAGCGCGCCAGCTGCCCCGTCAGTTTCCACGGAGACCCGGGGACATCCAGGGTGATTACCACACAATCTTCCCCGGAAGGATCACAGCGCCAGCGTAATCCGGAATACGACATAAGGACTCCACAATCATGCCGGCTTCGGGGAGCCGGCATTTTTTCTTATACGTTATTATTATTTTGCAAATAGCTGAGACATGTCTTTGAAGGCTTTAAATTCTAATGCATTGCCACAAGGGTCCAGCAAGAACATCGTTGCCTGCTCACCCACCTGCCCCTGAAAGCGAATATAAGGCTCGATAACAAAACGGGTATTGAAATCGCGTAACCGGGCAGCCAGCGCTTCCCATTCATCCCAGCTCAGGATAATGCCGAAATGCGGCACCGGGACATCATGGCCGTCTACCGGATTTGTGTGTGCCGATGTCTGCGAGGCTGTCTGCGGATGCTCATGGATCACCAACTGATGGCCATAAAAATCGAAGTCAACCCACTGGTCGCTGGAGCGTCCTTCGGCAAGGCCGAACGTCTCGCCATAAAAACGGCGGGCTGCCGCTAAATCATACACAGGGATTGCCAGGTGAAAAGGACTGAGTGCCATAGTGAAATCTCCGACATGACTGTTTTATCTGAGTGTCTCTGCATTCTTATTGATATATTTTTTGTTGAAAAGCGAATATTCTGCGTTTCAATCAACAATAATTTTGATGAGTCCTGACGCTAATGCTACGTGAGCTAAAAACCTTTATCGCTGTGACACAATACGGTACGTTTGCCGCCGCCGGACAACGGATCGGGCTGACACAGTCTGCCGTCAGTGCCCAGATGCGTATTCTGGAAAACGCGCTGGGGGTTCAGTTGTTTGATCGCTCAGGACGCAGCGTGGTGCTCAGCCCGGCAGGTCAGCGTATTCTGCCCATGGCTGAAGAGATGCTGGCAATCTTTGGCCGGATGTCACAGCCCGATACCCTCAGCGGATACCGCGGCACGGTAAAAATAGGGGCGATCTCTACCGTTCAGTCAGGACTGTTGCCGGAAGTTCTGGTCGATCTCCGCCAGGTAGCGCCGTTTCTGGAAACACGGCTGGTGCCCGGCGTCTCTTTTAATTTATTGTCGATGGTGGAAACCGGTGATGTCGACCTGGCAATCACCATTAAACCCCCTTTCAGCCTGCCGAAAGAACTTTACTGCGAAACCCTGTTACGCGAGCCGTACGTCTTAATTGTGCCCGCTGAGATTAAGGGTGACGATGTCAGGGGGTTATTGCGCGAGCAGCCGTTTGTCCGCTACGACAGGACTTCTTTCGGCGGACGGCAGGTCAGTCAGTACCTGAGAGAACAGCGAATTGAACCACAGCAAACTCTGGAACTGGATGAGATTGAAGCCATTGTCAGAATGGTCGAACAGGGGCTGGGAGTCGCTCTGGTACCGCTGTCCGGCCAATGGCAGCACCAGCATGCCCGGGTGCGGGTTATACCGCTGCACGACGACACGTTCTTTCGTGAGTTGATCATTGTGATGCGCCATGTTAACCGGCGGTCATCACTGCACAGAATGCTGACACAGTGCCTGACCGAAGGCGCAAAAAAGCAGCAAACAGCCGTTCCGCGTCCGTCAGCGACCTGATATTGCCTGGTCGTCGTCAGTCATTTCACTGAAATAGTTACGTAATAACTGCCACAGATGATGTGCCGCCGGGGTAAAACGGCGATCTGAATTACGCAGCAAATGGCATTGTGTTTCATGTGCGACCGGATTGTCTATTGGTATTGCGACCAGTTGCCCTGAGGAAATCATCGGCTCAGCCGCCCTGGCGGACATGCAGGCGATACCGAGACCCGCCGCACTGAGTTCCAGTGCGGTAGAAAAGAGATTGCACCGATAAGATGGCGTAAAAATCAGGCCACTGTGACGGAACATGGTATTCATATATCGCTGTAATCCGAACTGATCCGTCAGAGCAATCAGTCGTTGCCCGGCCAGCGTTTCGATAGTCACCCGTGGCTCGCCGCTTAACGGATGATCCGGCGTCATGACGGCACAAACCGGTCCCCAGTGAAAACTGTATCGTTTGACCTCCGGGCTGCCGACAGGCCCGAAGGCCAATGCCATATCGGTGTCCCCATGAACCACGGCATTCAGCATTTCATGCATACTGGCCACGGTGATATCGACAAAAACCTGCGGATAGGCACCGGAAAAGGTCGTCATAATCTCACGGATAAAAGTGCTGACTAATCCGCCACCGATGCGGACCGAAACACTTCCCCCTTTCATGTGCCGTAAATCCCGCAGGTGCGCTTCCAGCTTATATCGCCGCTGGCGACTTTCGAAGTAATCTCCGGCCAGTAAACGTCCCGCTTCGGTCAGAACAACAATCCGGCCACGCCGTTCAAGCAGGGGTAATTGTAATTCCCGCTCAAGTTGCGAGATCTGGCGGCTGATCACCGAAGGATTAATCCCCAGGATATCTGCTGCGCGGCGGATCCCTCCCTGGACACCCACTTCATACAAATAACTCATCGGTTTTTCATGAAATTTCTGCACGTCAGTCTCTGTTAACTGTTGACCGGGAAGCAACAATAACACCATTCACAGGACATTTATATTTTTATAAACCTTAACGATAATCGGATAAAACCGAGGCATCAGATATAAAAAAATAATTTTCTGATTGCACTTCAGGGAAGCACCAGAAGAGTGCGAACTGCACCACGATAAACAGTGAAATATATTAATAACAATAAAGCTATTTTCCTTTTTTATGTTATTTATAAATTTTACAGAGTTTATAAACAGCAGGTTAGCGGATTTTTATGCCTGTGTTTTAAACCCGGTATGAAAGTTGTTAAACATCTATTTTGTGGACAGACAAAATATTAACTCAGGTTCTCCGACACCAGGGAAACGTATCACTACAATAAATACAGAGAATAATTATGAGCGATAACAACATCAGCAACCAAAGTCAGGATAAGGACGAACACGCCCTTAAAGTGACGCCAGGAGCATGGATAGCTCTGATAGCCGTTTTACTGGTCTTTTCAGGACTGTTTTTTAAAGTCAAAGACATGGCCTGGCTGGGGGCCTTTGACTTTACTACGCTCGGCGGAGCCTTCGGGACCATGAAGGACGGGGCCGGAGGGACCTTCGTTGGCAGCGGAGGGGTCGGGGCGAAAGCAGGCTTTCTGTTTGCACTGTCATTAGTCCCGACGGTGATGCTGGCGCTGGGATTACTGGAGATTTTTACCCATTATGGCGCTATCCGTGCAGCCCACCGGTTGTTAACCCCGTTACTGAAACCGCTGCTGGGGTTACCCGGTTATACCGGGCTTGCATTAATCACGGATTTACAAAGTACCGATGCCGGCGCGGCTCTCAGTAAAGAACTTTATGACAGCAAAAAAATCACCCGTAAACATGTCGTGATTATGGGATCCTGGCAATATTCCGGCGCCGGACTGATTAATAACTACTTCGCTATCGGTTCGGCATTATTTGCTTCTCTGACCACCCCGTTAATTGTCCCGTTATTATTAATGTTTGTACTGAAATTTGTCGGAGCGGGTTTGGTAAGAGTCGCATTAAATACGGTCTACAGAAAGGATTTCATCAATGAGTAATCAGCTTAAAACCAGTGCCAATCCGTTTGATATCTTTGTCATCGGTGCCCGTAAAGGGTTCAATATTGCCATTAACAATCTGATGCCAAATGTCGTCATGGCCTATGTGATTGCCGAAATCCTGAACCTGCTCGGTATTATGCAGATGATTGGCCACCTCTGTGCCCCGCTGATGGGTATTTTTGGCCTGCCGGGCGAAGCGATTACCGTCTTACTCACCGCGTGGCTTTCTTCGTCGGCGGGTACCGGTGTGGCTGTCAGTCTGCTGACGAAAGGAACGCTGGACCCCGCTCAGGTCACCATTCTTATTCCCGCTATCTTTCTGATGGGTGCCCAGTTGCAGTATATGGGCCGTTTACTGGGGGTGGCGGATGTGCCTAAAAAATACTGGCCGTTACTGATGCTGACCAGCATCGTTAATGCCGTTATCTCTATGCTGGTGATGCGTTTTATCGCCTGACACTCATTATTATTCGCACCGGCAGTCCGGATACTGCCGGTCAGCAGATCACCGGAGTTAACTATGTCACGTACCTTAGACCATTTTAATGTGTTGCACGAAATCCCCGAACTGGGATTTGAAGAATTTAAAACGTCTGCGTATATCGCTTCTGCGCTGGAAGCCGCTGGCTTTACTGTCACCCGCCAGATCAACGGCACCACAGGGATCGTAGCCGAACTGGACAGTGGACAGCCGGGGCCGGTATTAGCCCTGCGGGCAGATATGGATGCCCTCGGCCACATTATTGACGGCCAGCATGTGGCACGCCATACCTGCGGCCATGACGGTCATTCCTCTGTCGTGCTGACCGCCGCAGAGGAAACCCTTCGTGAAGGCCTGGTAAAAAAAGGCAAACTGAGGATCCTGTTCCAGCCAGCGGAAGAACTGGGGACCGGGGCCATCGCCATGGTGGAGGGAGGGGCTCTGGATAACGTGGATATGCTGCTGGGCTTCCATCTGCGTCCGGTAGAAGAGTGCCCGATGGGTCAGGCCGTGGCTGCGATGAATTACTCCGCATCCGCGACCATTGAAGCGGTATTTACCGGAAAAGCGGCCCATGCTGCCCGCCCGCATTTAGGCGTCAATGCGCTGGATGCGGCCGTTCAGGCGGTGCAGGCGGTGAATACTCTCCACCTTTCTCCGTCACTCACCTTCAGCGCCAAGGCCACCCGCTTTATTTCCGATGCCGGGGTCACTAACTCTATTCCTTCTGAAGCCCGTGTCTGCTGGGACCTTCGTTCGGCGGAAAATGCCCCGATGGAGGAACTGAAACAAAAAGTGACTGCAGCTCTGCAAGGCAGTGCCGCCGCCCTGGGTGCCACCGTCGATATTAAAATCCTTAAAGAAATGCCGGCAGCGATCATCGATAAAGAAGCCACGGCGGTGATCAGCCGCGCTATCTGCCAGCAACTGGGAGAAGATGCCCTGTTACCGAACAAAACCACACCGGGCAGCGAAGACTTTTTCCATTATTTACGCCTGTGCCCGCAGGTAAAAGGCGGATTCTGGGGCCTCGGCGCCAACCTGGTGCCGGGTTTGCATCATCCGGAAATGCATTTTGACCGGGATGCGCTGGCCATCGGGGTACGCATCTTTAAATCCTGTGTTCAGCAGGTCCTTGGCGAATAATCTCTGTGGCCCTCGCCCGGGGGCCACACCCTTATGCAGGATGTCTCTGTCTGAAAAATCTTTATACATTCAGATACGTTAATCTTTCTGTTGCTGACACCTTCACCCTAATAGATTGTTATTGTTTCTTTTTTCTTCGATGAACTCAGGAATGCCGTATGACTTGCGCAAAAAAGACCCCGCGTTTTCGGGGCTTATTTTTTTCTGTTCTGGCCTTTCCGGCACTGTGTAGCTCAGCCAGTGCGCTGGCAAACGCTCATGAATGTGCGCTATCGCTCACCGCAGGACAGGCACCGATCACCGGCCAGCTTCAGCAGGCTATTGATCACTGCAGCACGCGAGGGGGCGGAACCGTGACCTTACCGGCAGGGGTGTGGGTAAGCGGACCGCTGATGCTGAAAAGTCATGTCACTTTGCATCTGGCTGCCGGCAGCCGGTTAACCTCAACCGGTAATCCGGCTGATTTTAACGCCGCGTTTATCAGTAAACCGTTGCAGCCCCGTGAAGCATTGATTATCGCCACACACGTCCGGGACGTGGCGATCACCGGGCCCGGTACGGTGGATGGCCAGGGCCAGCATGCCTGGTGGCCGGTCGCGACGGATGCCCGTAACCATCTGAAACGGGGTGATACCCGATGGTTTGCCAGCCACTGGAAAGGGGTTCCCGCCGCTAACGGTATGCCCCGCCCCTGGCTGATTGAATTTGATCACGTCCGTGGCGGGAAACTCCGGGATGTGCAAGTGATCAACTCACCGATGTGGAATGTGGTCTTCCGCGACAGCCAAAATATCGTCATGAGCCACAGCTCTGTCACCAATCCCCCTGACTCCCCGAATACTGACGGGGTCGATGTGGTTTCCTCACAGAATGTCCTGCTGCGTGACCTGAGGCTTTCCACCGGAGATGATGATATTTCGATCAAGTCCGGACTGGCAACGACCGGAAAAGCCCCTGCAAGCCGGGATATTACTATCGAGGATTGTGAAATCGACAACGGCCACGGCATCTCGGTCGGCAGTGAAACGGCCAACGGTATCGGGCGTATTACTGTGCGAAATATCCGCTTCCGGGGGACAGAGAACGGGATCCGTGTGAAATCCGGCCGTGATCGGGGAAGCGAGATCGGGCCACTGAGTGCCGATAATATCGTTATGACCGGCGTCAGAGTACCGCTGGTGATCACCGACAGCTATGGAGGTAACGGCGGCTACAGTCACCAGAGTCTCAGCGCGATTTCCCCTGAGCCCGTCAGTCGTTACACGCCGTTTATTCACGATATCTCCGTTAACCATCTGCAAGCCAGCGGAGCCGGAATGGCAGGAATGATCAGCGGACTGCCGGAAGCCCCGTTAAGCAACATTAGCCTGAAAAATATTACTATTTCTTCTGTCTCGGGAATGCAAAGCCGCTATGCAAACGGCACGCTGCACAATGTGAAAATCACCTCAGATCAGCATCCGCTGTCACTGCAACAGGGGCCGGGAAGCCACTGGAGAAAGAGTTAACCCAAGAGAACACAACAGCGGCCTCCTCTGGAGGCCGTTCACGCAATACACCTGGTCAGTCTGAAAGAGGCGGCACAATATTCCCGCACAGCAATCCCGCACAAAAGCGTGCCGGGTATGGCCGACGGCGACTCAAATAATCCGAAGTTATCGGCAACAAACCCTTTCCTGCAGGGCACTCCAGAGAATTATTGCTCCCCTGTCGACACAGTGTTAACATCCAGCCAGACGTTTAGATGGCTAAAAATAACTTCTCTGTAATATAAAGGAACCTGTATGTGGCAACAACGACTGACACAATTAGTAACCGCCTGCCACTGGATTGGCAGTAAAGGCTGGGCACCGGCCACCGGCGGTAATATGTCAGTCCGCGAGGATGAACAATGGTGCTGGCTGAGTGAGTCCGGGCGCGATAAAGGTACCCTGACTACCGACGATTTTCTGAAGGTAAATATCGCCACCTTACAGGCACCTTCCGGCCGTACCCCTTCTGCAGAAACCGGATTGCACACACTGATTTACCGCCTGTTTCCGGAGGCCAATGCGGTACTGCATGTGCACACCGTGAATGCGACGGTACTTTCACGTATTGAAAAAAATGCACAGCTGGCCCTGTCCGGCTATGAGATGCAGAAGTCCCTGACCGGCCAGCAGAGCCATCTGGATACCGTACCCATCGCAATCTTTGAAAATGATCAGGATATTGCTGCCTTGTCTGCACGCATAGAAGCCTATGCACAGCAGCACCCGCTTCACTATGGCTTCCTGCTGCGGGGTCATGGCCTGACCTGTTGGGGGAAGGATGTCAGTGAAGCCCGGCGTCATTTAGAAGGGCTGGAATTTTTGTTCGAATGCGAACTGAAACGCCGGCTTTATACCACCGAATAAGTCTCCTGCCACGCTGACAACATCGCCAATCCACCGGGTTAAGAAGATAATAATGAAAACTGAGCAGTTACTCACCTCCACCCATTGGGGGACTTACGAAGTCGAAACCTCCGGAGATAAGGTCACGGCGATGAAGCCCGTGCCCTGGGATAAAAACCCCTCGCGGATTGGTCAGTCGATGCCGGATGCCATTACCGGTAACACACGGATCCGTCGCCCGGCGGTCCGCCTGGGCTACCTGAAACACGGCCCGGACTCCCGGGAAGGCCGCGGCAAAGAACCCTTCGTTGAAGTCAGCTGGGAAGAAGCCTTATCTCTGGTCGCCCGTGATCTGCAGTCAGTAAAAGCCCGTCATGGCAACGAAGCCATCTTTGGCGGCTCCTATGGCTGGGGAAGCGCGGGGCGTTTCCACCACGTACAGAGTCAGTTGCACCGTTTTCTGAAAGGTTTTGGCGGATATACCGCCAGCACCAATACTTACAGCAGTGCTGCCGGTGAGCGTATTCTGCCTCATATTATCGGCCCGCTCAGCCCGCTGCATAAAAAACATACCCATTTCTCCGTGCTGGCGGAGCATTGTGAAGTCTTTGTCGCCATCGGCGGGCTGCCGGTCAGGAATTCTCAGGTAAACGTCGGCGGTGCCAGTGATCATATGCTGAAGCACTGGCTGGAAACGATGCAGGGGAACGGGGTGAAATTTATTAATGTCAGCCCGGTAAAAAATGATCTTAGCGCCGTCAGTAACGCCGAATGGCTGCCGGTCAGACCGGGAACTGACACGGCCTTGCTGCTGGCGCTGTGCCAGACCTTAGTCAGTGAAAATCTGCATGACCAGGCATTTATCGACAGCCATACCGTCGGTTTTGGTCCGCTGCGCCGCTATCTGAGCGGAGAAACAGACGGGGTGGTAAAAAATGCCGCCTGGGCGGCCCCCATTACCGGGCTGAGCACAGAACAAATTACCGGGCTTGCGCGGACACTGGCCAGCCACCGCAGTATGGTGAATATCTCCTGGTCTATACAGCGTTCCCGCCAGGGTGAACAGGCCTACTGGGCAACGGTGGCATTGACGGCCCTGCTGGGACAAATAGGCACACCGGGAGGCGGCCTGGCGTTCGGTTATGCCTGCACCAACCTGGCCGGAGCGGATCGTGTCGGTTTTTCCGGTCCCCGTTTGCCGGCCGGCGAAAATAAGGTCAAAACCGAAATTCCGGTCGCTCGTATTTCTGACCTGTTGCTGAACCCGGGCGGGGAATATCAGTTTGATGGTCAGGACTGTCGCTACCCGGATATTCGTCTGGTTTACTGGGCGGGCGGTAACGCCTTCCATCACCATCAGGATCTGAACCGTCTGGTCGAGGCCTGGCGACGTCCGGAAACCGTTGTCGTGCACGAGCAGTACTGGACGGCGCAGGCTAAGTTTTCCGATATCGTGTTACCGGCCACCACCGTGCTGGAACGTAATGATATCGGCAGCGGCAGTCATGATGGCTTTATGGTGGCCATGCGCCAGCATATTCCGCCGGTCAGTGAGGCGCGTGATGATTATGAGATTTTCAGCGGCCTGGCGGAGCAACTGGGGTTTGCGGAACAGTTTACTGAAAACCGTGATCCGGATCAGTGGCTGCGCCACATCTATGAAGAGTCCAGGCCCCGGGCAGAAGAAGACGGGATCACCCTGCCTGCATTTGATGATTTCTGGGAACAGGGAAAGCTGGAGTTTGAACGCCCTTCCAGGCCGCAGATTTTCTTAGCTGATTTCCGTGCCGATCCTGAAAAACATCCGCTGTCGACGCCGTCCGGAAAGATCGAACTTTACTCCGACACTATCGCTGCATTCGGTTACCGTGAATGCCCGGGATATCCTTTCTGGGACCCGCAGGAAGAACAATTCCAGCGGGAACAGGCACAGACCTGGCCACTGCATATGCTGTCCAGCCAGCCCCGCTCCCGTCTGCACAGCCAGTATGATCACGGCAGCTTCAGCCGCAGTACCAAAGTTCAGGGGCGTGAGCCTGTCTGGATGCATCCGCAGGATGCCGCCGAACGCGGCATCACCGAAGGCTCGGTGGTCCGGGTCTTTAACCAGCGCGGTGCTATGCTGGCCGGTGTCCATATCAGCGACCAGATCCTGCCGGGCGTGGTACAGATTTCCACCGGGGCCTGGTACGACCCGCAGGACCCGTCAACGCCTGGCTCACTCGATAAACACGGTAACCCGAATGTACTGACCGAAGACCGTGGCAGTTCACGCCTCGGTCAGGGATGCAGTGCCCAGAGCTGTAAAGTCGAAATTGAACGCTGGGAACAACCGTTGCCGGAAATTACCGCCTTTTCACCTCCGCCATTCTGTGATCGAAGTGAATAACGGCTGACTCTGCGGTTCCGCTGCCACAGGCGGAGCCGGGTTTCCCGGGCCCGGGCCGGAGGGATCCCGTCCGGCCGCATATCCATGCTCATCGGGCTGAGCGTGCCCGCTGTTCTTCAAATCAGTGCTATCAGCAGGAGCTGCCAGATGTCAGATACATTGTTGTCTCCGGATGAACCCGCCCCGTTTACGGTGGTCAACCCTGAAGGTGCCTCTCCTTTTCTGCTGATCTGCGATCATGCAGGAAAACGCATTCCGCGGCGGCTCGGCACGCTGGGATTACCCCCGGCGGAAATTGAACGCCATATCGGCTGGGATATCGGTGCTCTGCCGGTCGCAGAGCAGTTAAGTGAGTTGCTGGACGCCACCTTGATTTCCCAGACCTGGTCGCGGCTGGTGATTGACTGTAACCGGCCACCCGCCGCCGTGAGTTCAATCCCGCTGGTTTCTGAAGCCACCGACATCCCGGGTAACCAGGGGCTATCCGCAGCACAGAAACGGGCACGTCAGCAGGAGATCTTCACCCCTTACCATGAAGAGATCCGCCGGATCCTGGCGCAACGTCGTCTGCGCGGGCAGGCAACCTGTATTATCTCTGTGCACAGTTTCACGCCGGTATATCTGGACATACCGCGTCCCTGGCATATCGGCCTGCTGTATCACCGCTTGCCTGCCTATCCTCAGGCACTGCTGGCGCAACTGAACGCTCAGCATCGCTGGGTCGTCGGCGATAACCAGCCCTATTCCGTTTCCGATGAAACGGACTACGCAATCCCCCAACATGCAGAGAAAAATGGCTATCCGTCGGTCGCGATTGAGATCCGCCAGGATCTGATCACTGAGGCAGAGGGTCAGACGGCCTGGGCTCAGGCGCTTGCGCCATTGCTTCAGGCCGCCTGGCAGAACTACCGCAAAGAACATGACGGGCTGTCAGCCTGAGAGTCAGGCTGAGGTTGCCGTCGGGGGGTATTCAGGGCTGCCACCCCGCCGGCGAGCGCTACCCAGCCGATCAGATAAAATGCCTGCGGCCAGGCCGCTGAGGCATACCCCCGCGATAAACGTGACAGAAAGCCGCCTGGCCGGAGGTCAGGCAGCTCCGGCAATGGCTGCTCAGCCGGTTTGCTGCAACAGACTCCGCCAGCGGGGATGACATGACACCCGGCAATGACCTGCTATAGTTAATCAGGAGCAACGGTTCACCCCGTTTCAGCAGGGCTGTTCCCTAAACGAATCGCCCTGGCTGCCGACAGCGCAGCACAGGTGGCATGTATCACCCGCCTCCCGGGCAGTGATATATTCCCCATTTAACATAATAATCAGAATATCAGCCTATTCTTATGTAAATTCCCAGCAATTCTGGTCAAAAACTTGATGTATATAGCATCATTATACTAAGGTAAATATACGTCAATAAGCATTGACCTGATTTAAGCCCACATCACTGGCTTCTTATAGCTTTCATTCCCTTCACTTATTATCAGTTTTATTAATGGCAACGAAAGCTATGCGACGCCCTCATTAATCACGTTTTGAGGACTCTATGACGAGCAACACGACGGAAAAACAGAAGAAGCATTTCTGGAACAAAAAAAAACCGAAAGAGCTGACGGTCGATGATATTACTATCGTCGATAACGACATGCTGAAGCGCGCCGTCGGTGCCGCAGCTCTGGGTAATGCCATGGAATGGTTCGACTTTGGTGTGTTCAGCTATCTGGCTGTCACCATCGGTAAAGTCTTTTTTGCAGACACCAGCGTGGCTGCACAGCTTATCGCCACCTTCGGTACCTTTGCTGCCGCCTTCCTGGTGCGTCCTTTAGGCGGTATGGTCTTTGGCCCGCTGGGAGACCGGTATGGTCGCCAGAAAATTCTGGCGATCACCATGATTATGATGGCCATCGGCACATTCTGTATCGGGCTGATCCCTTCTTATAACAGTATCGGCATTATGGCGCCTATCCTGTTACTGGCCGCGCGTCTGCTGCAGGGCTTCTCCACCGGCGGGGAATATGGTGGTGCTGCGACCTTTATCGCTGAATACTCCACCGATAAGCGCCGTGGATTTATGGGCAGTTTCCTGGAGTTCGGTACTCTGGGGGGTTATCTGCTGGGTGCCGGTCTGGTGACAGGACTGACCTCCGTGATGCCTGCACAGACCATGCTGGACTGGGGATGGAGAATTCCGTTCTTTATTGCCGCACCGCTCGGCCTGTTCGGTTTGTATGTGCGTTTAAAACTGGAAGAAACACCAGCATTCCAGCAACACATGGAAAAACAGGAAGCCCTGGAGCACAGCAAGCCGCGCCTGGGTCTGTTCCAGATGATGCATAAATACCGCGCCCAGATGCTGAAATGTATCGGTCTGGTATTGCTGTTCAATGTCTCAAACTACATGCTGACATCGTATATGCCAAGCTACCTGACCGGTATTCTGGGTCTGAGCGAGTTAAGCAGCCTGATCCTGGTGATGGTGGTGATGTTTGTGATGATGCCTCTGACCCTGTTCTGGGGCCACTGGACAGACAAAGTGGGTCGTCGTCCGGTGATTGCCGGGGGTGCAATTGGTCTGATTATTCTGTCCGTTCCCTGCCTGATGCTGATCGGTTCAGGAAGCATGTGGGGCGTCTTTTTCGGCCTGATCATCCTTGGTTTCGTCCATACCTGTTTCAGCGGCACCATGCCTGCCACCTTGCCGGCATTATTTACCACCGACATCCGTTACAGTGCCCTGGCGATCGGATTTAACCTCTCCGTCTCACTGTTTGGCGGAACGACACCACTGCTGACCGCGTGGCTGGTTGAGAAAACACATAACCTGATGATTCCGGCCTACTACCTGATGGCCGCCGGGGTGATTGGTCTGATCACCGTATTTACTTTGCGTGAAACAGCCCGTAAGCCACTGCGTGGCTCAACACCTGCTGTCGCCACGAAAGCAGAAGCGCTGAACCTGATCAAAAAGCTCCAGCGCCGCAACAAGAAAACTGACGCGAAAAACACGACACCACAGTAACCTTCGCGGTCATTCCCGCCGGGCACCTTGCCCGGCGTTTTTTTATCTGCCCTCCGGCCAGCATTCCCTCGTCTGTTCCCTTTGTCGTTCTGACACCCGTGAACCGCGAACCGATCTCCTTTTTCTTTCTGCATCCCGCGACCGGCCCCGGAACCCCTGCGGCGATATTTCCATGCGGTAAACGGGTATCACTCCTGCTCTCCGCCCGGCTCAGCTCAGGGCAGACATCAGGCTCTCCTGTCCGTAACCGCCTTTGCCGCAAACACGGGTTTCGCTGCATAGCGGCCCTGCAAAGTATGACGGGTGGTAAGGAACAGGCACGGACGTCAGAACACTATCGATGGGTGGATGACAGGGGAAAAAAAGTCGCAAGGGACGTATCGGCGGGAATAAGGCGTTAAACATGGTGTCGCTTCCCCGGGATAAGTACGGACTTATCCCGGGGTGATGCCGGACGATCAGGCGCTATGGGACAGATGTCCTGCGCTCATCACGACGGAGCGATCACACATATGGTCAATCACATCCGGGTCATGGCTGACCAGCACCATGGTTAACTGGCTGTTTTGTTTCAGATCATTCAGCAGGTTAAGGATTTCCGCCTGCACTGACATATCCAGCGCCGAGGTCGGTTCATCCAGTAACAGGATCTTTGGCTGCAGTAACAATGCGCGGACTATCGCCACCCGCTGACGTTGTCCGCCGGATAACTGATGAGGGTAACGGTCGATTAACGCCGTATCCAGCCCTACCTCACGGAACCCCTGGCGGATCCGGTCATCGATGTTATCGAACCCGAACCGTTTCAGCGGCTCTGCCAGTGTACGGCGTAACCGGTGACGCGGGTGCAGCGAGGCATACGGATCCTGGAATACCATTTGGACATCACGACGCACCTGTCCGGTAAATTCTTTACCCGGTAAAACGTCAGTCCCCGCCAGAGTCATTTCTCCCTGCCAGTGAGGATTCAATCCCGCCATCACCCAGAGCAGAGAAGATTTCCCGCAGCCGGAAGGGCCGACCAGACCAAAACATTCGCCGGAAGCGACATTGAGGCTGGCATCTTCCACCACCTGGCGCAAATGATAGCCCTCCGGGTGATAGACATTCACGCCGGTCAGCCGGATAACACTCATGGTAACGCCTCCAGTGCTGCACGATCTAAGGTGGGTAAGCGCTGACCTTTCGTCGCCAGGCCCGGACGACACGCCCACAAGGTACGGGTATAAGGATGGCTGGCATGGGCCAGTTCTGACGCCGGCAGAGAATCCAGAATCCGCCCTTTATACATCACCATCACACGCTGACAATGGTCTGCGACCTGCTGTAAATCATGACTGATCAGCAGCAGGCCCATATCCCGTTGTGACACCAGGTCCTGGATCAAGGCCAGCACCTGGTCACGCATCCTATGGTCTAACGCCGACGTCGGCTCATCGGCAATCAGGAACTCCGGATCGGTGATCAACGCTATCGCCAGCATAATGCGCTGCCCCATCCCGCCGGATAGCTGATTCGGATAACGTTTAATCAGCTGTTGCGGATTCGGTAACCCTACCGCATCCAGCATTTCGAGCACTTTTTCCCGACGCTGGCGGCGGCTGAGTGACCGGTGCAGGATCAATGGCTCTTCCACCTGCCAGCCGATGGTGCGGGAGGGGTTCAGGGCATATTTCGGGTCCTGCATGACCATAGCGACCTTACCGCCACGTAACCGTGTCCAGTCACGCGGAGTGAGTGTCAGAGCATTATTCCCGGCAATCGTCAGTTCCTGTGCATTCACTGTCAGCGTCGGCGCCAGCAGCCCCATCAGGCTGCGTGCCGTCAGTGACTTCCCTGACCCGGATTCACCCACCAGCGCCACACGCTCACGCCCCAGACGGAATGAGATATCGTTAACCAGAGCACGACCTTCCGGCAGTCCAATGGATAACCTCTCCGCAATAATAAAAGGAGTCGATTCAACTGTCATGACGGCTATCCAGTCGGTCGCGCAGACCGTCACCAATGAAATTAAAGGTCAGGCTGGCCAGCAAAATGGCCCCGCCCGGTGCCGCAGCCACCCACCACTGGTCGAAAATCACTTTGCCCCCTTCAGCAACCATTGAGCCCCATTCCGCGGTCGGTGGACGAACCCCCATCCCCAGAAAGCCTAAGCCAGCAGCGGACAGAATAATCCCCCCGAGACTCAGCGCAGCACGCACGACGGCGCTCGGTAAACAGAGCGGTAAAATGTGGCCCAGAATCAATGGCAGTCCACGAATACCCTGCATTCTGGCAGCAGCCAGATAATCACTGCGGCGCAACTGCTGGGTTTCCGCCCGGGCCTGACGGGCAAACGGCGGCCAACTGGTCAGTGCCAGGGCTAATGCGCCATTCAGTAACCCCGGACCCAGGACCGCCACCATCGCTAGTGCAATCACCAGGCTGGGTAGTGCCAGAAAAATATCGGTAATACGCATCAGGACCCGTTCTGTCCAGCCACCTAAATAGCCAGCCGCCATCCCGACCGCCATCCCGACCGGGACGGTTAATACCAGAATAAAAATGATCAGCACCAGGGTCGGACGGGTACCGTAAATCACCCGGGAAAGCAGATCCCGGCCAAAGCTATCGGTCCCCAGCCAGTGAAGCTCTGATGGCGGCAGTAACCGGCCAGCCATATTCTGTGCATTCGGGTCAAACGGTGCCAGCCAGGGAGCAAAAATCGCCGCCAGCACCAGCAGGGTTAATAATCCGCAGCCAAGCGCCAGTAAAAACGGGATCTTGCGCCGGGATTGGGTCGCAGATGAACGGGAAGTTAATTCAGTCATCGTGTTCTCGGATCTGTGAGCCAGACCAGCGCATCAGTCAGCGCATTGATCAGGATAAAACAGGCACCCACTACTAAGGTTGTCCCCAGAATGGCAGGGAAATCAGCAGCAAACAGCGCATTCGTCAGATAACGTCCCATGCCGGGCCATGAAAAAACGCTTTCTGTTAAGACGGAGCCTTCCAGCAGAGACACATAGGAAAGCATCACCACCGTAATCAATGTTCCCCGGGTATTCGGCAGTAAATGATGCCAGAGAATACGCCAGCGGCTTGCCCCTTTCGCCAGAGCGAGAGTGACATATTCTTTGCTGTTCTCTTCCAGTAAGGTCGCGCGTAACAGGCGGGTAATCGATGCGGTGGATAATAATCCCAGCGTCGCCACCGGCAGCCACAGATGGGCTAATGCATTGATAAACATGGCACGATCACCGGACAACCAGCTATCAATCAGCACAATTCCTGTTTTCGGTTCCAGCGTATACGTATACAAATCATCCAGTTGGCCGGGACCGGCTGACCAGTGCAGTACCGCATAAAACAGCAGCAAGCCCAGCAGGCCGAACCAGAATACCGGGACGGAATAGCCCAGCAAAGAGACAATCCGCGCCAGATGATCGATCCAGCTTTTCGGACGCCAGACCGAAATCAGCGCCAGGCTGATGCCGCAGACGGCACCGACAATCAGCGAGCAGGTGGCCAGCGTGAATGTCGCCGGGAAAGTCCGCAGTAAATCACTGAGTACCGGCTGCCCGGTGCTCTGTGAAATCCCCAGATTACCGTGGGCCAGTTGCTTCAGGTAATCCCAGAACTGCCGCGGCACAGACTGGTCTAACCCCAGCTGATGGCGGACCTGCGCATACGTAGACGCACTCGCATGATCCCCCACCAGCTGTAACACCGGATCGACAGGTGAAAGATGAGACAGCGTGAAGGTAAACGCCAGCAGACCTAAAAGTGTCACTACCAGTGATAACAGGTTACCGGCGAGGCGCTGTACAAGCCGCCCCAAACCCGCAGCGCGACTCGAAGGTTGCGCTGAGGTTGCCATTACTTCGTCACCTGGTTGTAGAACACCATATCCGGGTTCAT
>ERZ794949.238-NODE-238-length-20103-cov-151.236034_pt1 | contig 20103 bp, 8 predicted proteins | sample MGYA00511363_ERZ794949 | MGnify/ENA primary metagenome ERZ794949 (study PRJEB30137, sample SAMN04331402) | food metagenome | isolation source: T1 must sample point D1 replicate B | place: Australia: South Australia ...
TTTTGAAATGATAATTCAAAAACTATTCAAATAAAGAAAAAAAGTTGATATCAAAATCTTGTCAGATTATCAAGATGCCTCTTCAAGTATATTTTCATTATTTTGTCGTTGTTTTCTTTTTTTTTTTGATTAAACTCTTTTTGAGGATAATTTATATTTTCCTTTTTAGGAAAAGAATAAACAATCAATATCAACTTTAAAATATGAAATAATGTATAAAACGATACAAACCATAACTAAACTAATATCTTTTATTTGAAAAAAATTGTGAGAGAGTATTTTGTATTATTATTAATATATATATGGATATTTATCAACTACAATACAAGTTTGTTGCATTTTTCAACTATGAATATTTTTGAATGCTTTTTTGTTTTTTTCTTAGCATTTGAATAAAATTTAATTTTTCGATAGATTCACTATCAGAAAAAAAAAAATAAAGTTGAATCACATTATAGCTATAACAAAGCTTATTAAAGCTTCATTATTGAGAGGAAATAGATTTTTTTGTTTTTTGTAGAATATTGTGTTTTTTTTTTTGTTCTTTTTGAAAAAGATTTAAAAAATTGTATGTTCAGATATGAGTTTATCATTGTAAAAATTCAGTTTCAAAAGTGAGAGTGAGAGATATTGAAACAAAAAAACTTTTACTGATTAAATCCAAACTAATTATTAAACCTTCTTCGTTATTTGGAATTTTTTGTTAACTTCAGCAAGAGAAATATTATTATGATGGGTTAAATATGAAATGAATTTTTTCTTTTTTTTTTTTTTTTAAATAAAAAATCATTCAATTTAAGCTCTGTTGGCAAAACCACCCTTCTTGAAATCCCAAGTGTCTTCTGGAATTCTACCTCTTAAGGTTGGAGTTTCAGTACCTGGAATGTAGACATCTTCGAATAAGATGGATAACTTAGCTTCTGGAGCTGGAGCAGCATCGGCTAATTCAACTTGTTCATCGACGTACTTTCTGGCGGCCTTGTCATAAGACTTGATTTCTTCTTCACTGGCAACACCTAATTCTAATAACTTCATCTTTAAACCAGCAATTGGATCGTTCTTGGATCTCATGTGTTGAACTTCATCTCTGGTTCTGTAAGTAGTACCTGGATCAGACATGGAGTGACCACCGTATCTGTAAGTTTCAAATTCAACAACTAATGGACCGTTACCGGAAACAGCCCAGTCTCTGGCAAACTTGGTAGCTTGGTAAGTAGCTAAGATATCCATACCGTTAACCTTCAAACCTGGGATGTATTGACCTCTCTTGAAGTATTCAGTCATAGCAGAAGATCTGGAAGCAGCAGTACCCATACCGTACTTGTTGTTTTCACAAATGAAGATAGATGGTAAGTTCCATAACTTAGCCATGTTGAAAGATTCGAAAACTTGACCTTGGTTAGAAGCACCATCACCGTATAAAGCGAAAGAACAGGCGTCTTCAGACTTATACTTGTGAGCAAAGGCTAAACCAGCACCTAATGGAACTTGGGCACCGACAATACCGTTACCACCAAAGAAGTTTGGAGCATATAAATGCATAGAACCACCCTTACCGAAAGAGACACCGGTTCTTCTACCCATTAATTCAGCTAAGACAGCTTGAACGGAAGCACCTCTCATGTAGGTGAAACCGTGACATCTGTAAGAAGTAATGATGGTATCTTTCTTGGAGATGGCGTATTCCATACCAACAGCAATAGCTTCTTGACCAACAGACAAGTGACAGAAACCTCTAATCTTCTTGGCCTTGTATAAAGCATCACAAGCCATTTCCATTCTTCTGACAATGATCATGTCCTTGTACATTTGTAACAAGTTACCCTTGGTGGTTTGGAAGTTTAATTCTGGAGTGTTTTCCAATAAGTAACCTTCAAAAGAAGATTCTGGTAAAGCAATGTCAATTAATTCTTCAGCATCAGTGGAGTTGAATCTTAAAGCAGCGGTAGCTGGCTTTAATAAAGTTTGTTGTTTGAAAACAGTTAAATTTTTCTTAGCAATGTTAGATAACATTTTTGAACACAATATATCTAAGATACGAAAATCTACTCTCTGGTTTTTATTACAAAAATGTTATATTATGTTTAAACAAGTTGTATAATAACAAAAAAATTTAAAATATAGAAATCCGTATTTTCTCCATATTTCACCTCAACAAGGGGGAAAAAAAAATTCTCACCAAAAAAAAAAAAAAATCAAACAGCTTAAGCAACCAACAAAAAATTGAATATTCAATTCATTCAACTTAAAACTCATCTATGACCACTGAATCGTGCCAACGTTGTCGGACTTTTTCATAATTTGATATCAAAGCAATGTTTTAAATAAACTTGAAAGGCAATATTTCTACCCTGTTGTCCAAGTTAAGATATTTTTTTCAATTTTTTTTCAATTGAATTCACTTAAGGATGACATTTATTTGCAATGAAAAGCGACGGGTTAAAACATTTGTTGTTCAATTACTCTTTTAGGAAACTTTTTTCAAAAAGTTTGGGTAACTTTGTTTGTTTTTTTTCAATAAATTTTGAATTTCTTTTTTGTACTGGATTTTCTCAAAATTTCCTATTTAGGAGAAATACTTTAGTACCTTCCTATTTTGGAAATTTTAGAAAAGACTTGATGAAAAAAGCGAATAAAAAAAAAAAAAGAAAAAGAAAAAATATATCAAAAGTATATGGTATATCTTCATATTGAAAGTCTTTAGATACATTAATATATACATACAAAAACAGAATAAGTAAAACCCAAAAAAATATAACAATCAGAATTTAGAAGAACTATCATTAAATTGAAAGAAAAAGCTTACATTAATTCAATCAGTTTTATTTTTTTTTTTTTTGTTCACAGATTAAACCCCATATACACGCACAATAAATGTCTGTTGCCATTTCTGAAAACGATACCAATATCTTGTTAACCACAAAGAATGTTTTGGATGAACCAGTTTTAGATAAATATCAATTAGCTGGTAAAATCACTCAAACAACTTTACAATACATCACCAGTTTGATCAACAGTTGTTATCACGACAGTAATAAGGATAACAATCAATTATTCTCTATTTCTCAATTATGTTTCTTATCCGATTTATTCATGAACCAATTATTAGCCAAGGACTTCAAAGGTAAGACTTTAGAAAAGGGTATTGCATTCCCATGTAGCATAGATATTGATGAAATTGCCAATGGTTGGTCTCCAGAATTAGATGATCCAACTTTTATCAGAGAAAAGAATATTGATGCAAACGAAGCTAACACTCCAAGTGGTGCCAAAGCTTCTATCAAAAACTTTTTATCCATTGGTGATTTAATCAAGATTACTTTAGGTTGTCAAATTGATGGTTACACTTCCCAAATAACCCATACTTTATGTGTCTACCCAACTGAAGTCAACCCAGAATCTGGCTTATCTCAAGCTACTGGTCCATTATTAGGTGCCAAGGCTGATGCCGCTGCTGTTGCCCAAATTGCTAAAGATGTTATTGTTACTTTACTAGCTTCCGCTGCTTCTCCAGAAAAATTACCTGAACACTTAAAGGCTGTTAACCCAAAGGGTGAAGCCAAAGTTACAGGTCACTTAATCAGAAAAGTTGTTGATCACTTAATTGAAAGTTACAACTGTGCTTTAGTTCCAGGTTCTAAGATCAGAAGAGTCAGAAGATTCTTAGCTGGTCAAAACGAAGGTGTTGTTGCTGAAAGAGAATTCAAGGGTTGTGTTTGGTATGAATCCAACCAAGAAAACTTTTTGTTAGCTAAATCTCAACAATATCAAAATGATTTGAACAACACTGAAAGCTCTGATGCTTTAACCTTGTTGCAAAACAGTGAAAATACACACGAAGATAAGCAAAAATCTGCTTTCATATACGACTCAGCTATTGCCTCTGATAACTTTGTTGTTGTTCCTGGTGAAGTTTACTTGGTCGACTTAAAGGTTGTTTCCTTATCTGAAGCCACCGAATTAGGTTTAGTTACTGTTGAAACTTTAACTGAATTTTCTGGTTCCACTTCAACTGGTAGAAATATGACTGTTAGAAACTCTCAATTTATTAGAGATTACACTCAAATGAAAGATTTAAAGCTAAGAAATTCTAGAGAATGTCTAAGTAAAATGGATAAACAATCTGTTTACCCGGTTAAGTTGACTTACCTATCTGATGAATACAAAAAATTAGTTCAATCTCCAATTGAATTAAACTTCCAAAACATAGATTACATCGAAAGCCAAAATGTTATCATCAAAGAAAACTTAAAATCCAGAATGGGTATGAATGAAATCATGGACAACTTCCTTGCAACCAGTAAACCTGTTCAAATTGTTAAATATATTCCATGGGAAGTCATTGTTAATGTTGCCAACCCAGATGGTGTTAAGTCCATTGATGCTGTTAACCCAACTTTACCAGGTTACGAAATTCCGCTACCTAAGTTAAACATATCTGCATTAAAGTTGAAGTCTTTGTTAAAGAACTCCAGAACTATAACTTTACCTGTTGCTAGAGAAGCTTGCACTGTTGCTATAACTGATGCATTGACTTACAAGTTGACTCACGCCGAACCAATATACTTACAATCCAAATACGAACTAAATCCAAACAGTCCTTTGACTCAAGGCATATATCAATTAAATGAATTATCCAAGGATTCCAGATTTGGTATCAAAATTAGAGATGTCAAACCTTTGTCTGAAAAGGCTGTCAGAAGTAGTGTTCCGGATTTATCTGAATAAGTAGATTAGAGTTATTTATATACATGATTGTTCAATTTTGAATTTGTTTATAGTGTTTCATTCATTGGGGTTTTTCCATAAAACTCTGCTTATATCCGTTAATGAAATTAAGCGCGCGTTTTTTCTTCTTTTTTGATAAGCAAAAAGTATATATATGAATTTAATCAATCCATCATTTCCAAAAAGGGAAATCATCACTACCTGAAAAGATTATCTGTTTTCTTCATCAGAACAACTTGGAAAGAATCTTATGATAATATAAATGTTTAATGATAAATAAAAAGTTATTAATTGATTGCTGCAAATATATATATATATTGATATACAATTAAACATAACCAAATATATATTAGTAAAAATATAATGAGTGCTACAACTTTGGAAACTGAACAAAACAAAATATCCATAATACCTGTTGATGAACTACAAAATCATGGTATAAATGTCTCAGACATAACAAAATTAAAATCAGCTGGTATTTTTTCTATCCAATCAGTTCTGTCAACAACCAAAAGAAATCTTGTTAAAATAAAAGGTTTATCTGAAGCTAAAGTTGATAAAATCAAAGAAAGCGCAGGTAAAATCATTTCTATTGGATTTATTCCGGCTTCTATTCAATTGCAAGTTAGAGCAAATGTATATGCAATTACCACCGGATCCAAAAATTTAGACACTATGTTGGGTGGTGGTATCATGACCATGTCTTTGACTGAAGTGTTTGGTGAATTTAGATGTGGTAAAACGCAATTGTCACATACTTTATGCGTTACCACCCAGTTGCCTGTTGAACAAGGTGGTTGTGCTAAAAAAGTTGCTTATATTGACACTGAAGGTACTTTCAGACCTGAAAGAATTAAAGAAATTGCATACAGATTTGACTTGGATCCCGAAGTTGCCTTGGAAAACGTCATGTATGCCAGAGCTCTAAACAGTGAGCACCAAATGGAGTTGTTGGAACAATTAAATGAAGAGCTTGCTACAGGTTCTTATGGTCTGGTTATTGTTGACTCCATTTTGGCAAATTTTAGAGTTGATTATTCTGGCAGAGGCGAGTTAAGTGAAAGACAGCAAAGACTAAATATCTTCTTAAACAAGTTGTGTAGAATTTCAGAAGAATTCAATTGTGCAGTATTCTTAACAAATCAAGTACAATCCGATCCAGGTGCCAATTCATTATTTGGGCCAACATCAAAACCTGTAGGCGGCCACGTTTTAGCTCACGCTTCGGCCACTAGAATCATGTTAAGAAAGGGTAGAGGTGATGAAAGAGTTGCTAAATTACAAGATTCACCTGATATGCCAGAAGGAGAATGTGTTTATGTTATCAAAGCTAAGGGAATTTGTGATCCAGAAGATTAATCCCCTAGATGCAATGCGATAGGAATTTTAATTTTAAATCAGTTTTGTAAAATATATATATATAATGTTTATATCTAAAAACTGCTGCTATTATTAATGAATATTAAAAATTGTAGTCAAATTTATCTTCCATGACACAAGGCGCTAACAAAGACCAGCCATACAAAATGTAGCATAGCCATGAGCTAACAATTTTGACCCATGAATAAAAGTAGGTTCTTCCGACTGGTATGAAATCTCCATTGTCCAATTGTTTGACATTTATTGTTAGTAGCATTGAAATCCATTGTGTTGCTAAGAAAAATATTACATGGAATAGTAAGTAATTGTAGTTGGGTTTCATTGCCTCGTTTTCTGAACGGATTGCTTGATTATGCTCTTCTTCAAGAATGTACTCGCTCATTGCACTTTCAGGCAAGGATCCTTCATCTATAGCAGACTGTATAGCCTTCTTTCTCAACTCTCTTCGGTCTTCAATAGACATGTCCCCGTAAGTGTTTTCATCCAGAAAAATGTCTTGATTGCCTTCTTGGGAGGTAATGTGGAATATGGAATTTCCTGCTGCCCTTAAAGTTGTATAAACAATTGCTGTAATTGTAAATATTGAGCCTAAAATGATAGAAGCTCTTCTAGTACCTGTAGATCTAACTAAAGGATTACAATTTTTGTCATCTGGTTCGCCAGCCATAGCGGAAAATACCAAATACGTCGAGTAAATACCCACAACTGAGGCCTGTGATAAACCAGATTTTGGGTTATAATCTTGGATAACAGGATGAATTGACATAACTGAGGTTGCAACCAAAAACAATATGTTCAGGACCCATGCAAATATGTTCATACCACAATGATTCTTACAGAAAAGAATAAACTCAATGACTATCATTATTAAAGTGGATGCATACATTGCTATGGTTCCACCAATCAATAAGCGTCGCCAAAACTTCAAGGTCATTGATTCTTCAGCTTCTCCTTCAACTATCATATTTTCCGTTTCTTCTTTGATATGATCCAAACATGTCTCTGTATATTCATGAGCAAAATCTATCAATAGAACTAGCCCAATAAATACAAATATGGATCCAGATGGTAGTGAAATAAACTTAGAGAACCATGTAAAAAACTCATTACTAAACCATTTGAAACTTATAAAGAGCAAAACAAAATATAGAAAAATTTTGGATCCCCAATAGGAATTCTGTATTTTGGTCAAAACTTTGAAATTCCCATCAGGCACTCCTAGAAGAACTACCATGAGTAAAATGTGGTATAACCCTAAGGTAAAACTCAATCTATAAGCAGTAGAAACACCACATTCAATGCCGGATGTACAGTTATTAAGTGGATTCCATAAGGTATGATTTGCTGAAAGAGAAATCCAAGAAATTATAGAGTTGACTAATAAACCAACTGCATATAAAATTCTTGCACCTAGAGAAGAAGTTTCTATATTTGAAAGTGCAGATTTTACCATTGATGATGCAGAAGCACCAAGAAATGAAGATGAAAAAGATATGGCCGCATTTATCGGTATGGAAATAACAGCACCCATGATTGTATGTATATTGTTTGTGCTACTAGTGTTTTTATTCTTTTAAATATTGAAAAAGAAATGATTGTCTATAAAAGCAAATAAGTCCTATTTATGTTAAGATAAATAGATTTGTGGTCAGGCAGTCAATATATGTAACTGATGTTGTTTGTCACTCTTATACAGTTTTATTACTCAAAGACTTATTTTTAAAAACTGACAAGCAATCATTTCAAATTTTTATTATTTATTTTTTTTTTTTTTCTACGATTCGTAAATAAAGGAGAAATTCGCAGATAACAGCAGCCAATGTTGCTACTACTGGAGTTGTTTTTATAAAGTCGCTACCGTGTATTTTGGATAATTTTCATCATAAACTTTTTTTCTTAAAGATCGCATGGTTCAATTTTTCTTTTGTAACGCATATTTTGCTTTCTGGACGAATTTTTGACAAAAATTTGAATTTACACAGTCAAACTGACAAACTAGGTTTAAACTTCTTATGTTAATGAACTTTAATCAATCAAATAGTAAAACTTATTGTAAGCTCTTAATAGAAATTAGAGGAAATAATTAAACTTTAATTTTTTTTTATTAATGTTTACAAATGTGTTAGATATATTTAAAAAATAAAGTAATTTAATTTTACCTTATTTTAAACACTTCTTTAAACATTTCTTAAAAATTTAAATGTAAACAACTATTATTAATAATTTTTTTTTTTAGTTTAATTGTATTTTGTAGTATATTATTTGTTTTATATATTTTATATGTATCCACCCTTTTTACACAAATCATAGAACAATCCTTCTTTCTTGTCTATTAAGGCCTTTGGCGAATCAAATTCTTGTAATTCACCTCTATCTAGGACAAGGACTTTGTCTGAATCACTCAAAATAGTGTTCAAACGATGGGCAATAGTTATGACTGTTTTATTTTTAAACTCCTCTCTAATGGTTTGTTGGATCAAAAAATCAGTTACTTCATCTAAAGCTGCACTGGCTTCATCCAATATCAAAATGCTGTTATCACTCAATAAAGCTCTGGCTAAACATAGTAATTGCTTTGTACCTACACTTAAATTGGCACCGTTGTCAGCAATCTTGACATTTAATAGATCTTCATCAGTAATTGGGGATTGTAAAGTCAAAGGCTCGTTTTCTGGACTTTGATCAGCATAGAATCTTTCTTCTCTGCATAATTTTTCCATGTGTGGTTGTAAATGAGACAGCTTTAAAGCTTTAATTAATTTCTCATTAGGATATAAATTGAATGGATCTAAATTGTATCTCAATGAACCTTCAAACACCTGACCATCTCCTGTTTGTGGAATTATACTTATACCGGATCTCAAAGCAGATAAACCAATCTTGGAAACATCAACACCATCAATTTTTATTGTTCCTGTTAAAGGTTCTAAAATTCTAAATAATGACAATGTTAAAGTACTTTTACCAGATCCTGATCTTCCACAAATGGCAATTTTTTCACCAGACTTGATTTTCAAGTTCAAATACTTTAAGCTAGGGTCTAGGTTTTCTCTGTATGTAGTAGAGTAGTTCTCAAACTCAATCTCACCATGCTCAGGCCAATTCTTAGGCAAAGTCTTGTCCACAGGTAACTCAAATGGCTTTTCAGAAGGTAATTCACAAAACTCAATTATTCTTTCAATACTAACAGAGTTAGTTTCAATAGCAACTGAAGCCCTGATGATCCACATCAAGGCGTTTGAGATTTGCACAGCATAATTCATCAAAAAGGCAATCAAACTTGCTTTGGCATCTTTTTTTACTATAGCAAATATGGTGATAAACAAAACAACCAAAGCAGAACCACTTTGTAATCTAATTGCTACCCATCTATTAGTAGATCTGAAACTCCACATTATATCAACATTGAATTGCATATTTTCACTATTGAAGAAGTTAAATCTTTCCACTTGTTGATAATTTTTGATTACATCAACACCATTGATAAGTTCTTCAAGGGAAGCAATAACAGGAGAGAATGAAATTGCCCAAAATCTTCTCAAGTCTCTAGACAAAACAACATATCTTAGCTGATAATAAGTATACAAAATCACTAAACAGGTATTGACAAGCAACCAAATAGGAATACTGATGGAAATGATAATAACACAACAAACATATAACATTGTGTTTCTTAATGTTGATGAAACACACCATTCCAAACCTTCGTCTAAAGTACTGACATCGGAAGTAAATCTATTCAAAATAATTGAAGCCTTGGTAGTTTCAAAGAAACTCATCGGACTATCAATAACACTCTTTAACATTTTTCTGTGTAAGTTACCACCTGCAGTTAAAAAGCACCAGACATTCAAACTAACAGCTCTTATAGACTCCATAAATGCACCCAATAAACCTAAAATAAAGTATACCATGACGTAGTGATTGAGTCTAATAACTGAGTCTTCTCCAACATCGGACCAATACTTTAACCATAGCTTTTGTAATACATCTGTCATTTGTAATAGTACAGAAAACAATACAAAGAAAAAGACATTTTTCCATTCACAATTTTTCAAGTATGTCAAATATATTTCATACTTGATTTTTCCTTTACCAATTTTTTCTATATTTTGCTTGGTTTTTAAATTTTCATTAATAGTTTGAATTAAAGGTCTTTTAGCATGCAAGCTGGCATTTGATAATCTTCTTCTGATACTATTTATTCTAACAACATCGTTTTCAAGACCTTCGTCATCTGATTCTAGAATACTTTCTTCAGGCTTGTTAACAACTACATGCTCCTTATCATAAACTTTGATTTCTTCACTTTCAGTTTCACTGACATGCTCATTGTTCTTTTCATCAGAAGTCTTATCATGTTCCAAAATCAAATTCTTAATACTCAATAATTTCTCATCTGAGGTTTCAGCAGCCATTATTTCATCGTAAGTGGTAACTCTAGAGATAGAACAATCTTCCAAATAGTAGATGACATCGGTGTACTTCATAACTTTCATAGAATTGGTAGCAAATATAACACACTTGTCTTTTAAGAAATCTTTCAATACATTGTCGATAATAGCTTGCCCAACTGAAGCATCCAAGGCACTTAAAATATCATCAAAAACGTAAATCTCAGCTTGTGAGTACAATGCCCTACATATGTTAATTCTTACCAATTGACCAAAAGAACAAGATACACCTTGACCACCAACAATGGTTTGGTCGCCATCAGCAAAAATTTTCAAGTCTGGCAAAATTTGTCCAATGTTGATAACCTTTTCATATAAAGCATGATCATACTTCTTACCAAAAATGATGTTATCCTTAATGGAAGCGTTCATCAACCACGGGTGTTGGGAAACATAAGCGATTGATTCATACTCATTCTTGGCAGTTCTATAAATGACCTTAGCTTCTTTGCTAGGGTCGCTAGCTTTAACAGGCAAAATTCCCAACAAAGACTTAAGCAAGGTGGACTTACCACTAAATCCAGATCTTCCAATAATACTAATAAGCTTACCGGTGCTAGCTTTGAAATTAATGTTCTTTAAAGCAACCTTAGCTACAGAATTTTTTATTAAGCCGTTCTCAATATCATTTTCGTTGTCTATAGTTGTTTCTTTGCTAACCGATTCCCACAAGAAATCACAGTTTTGTACTTCTATCAAAGGTTTTAAATTATCTCTTACTTCGTAATGAATAAAGCTTTCATCAGCTTCTTCAAAATACAAAAAGTCCTGGACTCTTTTCAAACTGACTTTGGATTCAATAAGTAAGGTAATCAATGAAGGTAGTTGTTGACCACATTCTTGCAATAAATTGAATAAAGAAACAGATGTGAAGATGATGTTTGCAGTCAATGGCTTATGAGTGATCATTGAGTATGACAAAAATGATGAACACGAAACCAATAAAGGAACCATTGACCAAGAAAATGTAATCAAGGAATTGAAGTAGTTTAAATAAGCATAATTTCCTAGTTCATCATGTTCTCTAACAGCTGTAAGTCTATCAATAAGCGGTTTTTGCCAATTGTAAATCTTGACAATTTTTATGTTTTTTAATAATTCGGTAATCAACTTAGTTCTCATATCCTTAAAAATCATATTTTTTTTGAATAATCCTGATAATCTAGCAGATAGTTTAGAATTTATTGGAATCAAAATAGTCATAATAATCAAACCAGGTAAAACAGCCAGTCCCAATATTTGATATAACGAAAGCAATGTTGAAATGATAATAACAGGCAAACCAATCAATGGTTGAGATTGTTCAAAGAATCTTTGAATCTTTAAGGCATCAACACTGATTAGATTTAAAATATCACCAGTTTTTTTAGTTGATCTTGACTTATATGATAACTTTAAACTCTTTTTATAGACTGCTAAAACAACGGTAGATTTGACTTGCAAACCAACCTCAAAAATCTTGATAAAAAATTGATTGTTCAAAACAGAGTTTAATATGTTTAAAAAGCAAACATATAACCCAAGACTCAATAAGTGAATTCTAGGTTGATCAGTCAGGTCTTTTTCAGACAATTCCAAAAACATCAATATTTTTCTAATAACCATTGGTTGCAAGACTCTTGTATAATCCGCAATTGTGTTGTAGGCTATAGCTATAATGATAAGCTTGTAATGAATTTTGAATAACGTCAATAGTAAGTATTGTGTAGATAATTGACTTTTTGACTTGCCTTCTTGACCCTTTTCCCATTGTATAGCAAAAGTACCGTATGCTTTATCGACGTTCAAATTAGAAGGTGGCAAGTCCATTGTATAAGGGTTATCAATACCACCTTTTTTGTAGACATCATTGATAATAGGATTCATCCAGGTGAAAGTGATATCTTCAAGAAAATTGACAGGAGGGAAAATTTTAAAATCTTTCTTTAGAACATCAAAGTGGTCTATGATTGTACTTTCGGGTATGTAGTACGAAATGTTGTAAACAAAAAGATAAGCATGTAAAATTAATGGAAGAATCATCACAGCTGGGTACTGGGAGTTACCCAAATAACTATATTTTCCTTCGAAAACTACGTATTGAACACATCTTATCAAGTTTATACCAATATTTATCAAATGAAAGATAAGTGTACTTGTAGCAGTTGCAGGAGTTTTAAAAAATTGAGAAAATTGTATAATAAAATCAGGACCAATGATGTACATTGCAGAAATCAAGAATGAAACTTCATCTGTCAATGAATATAGTTTCCAGTATATGAATGCTAATGAGATCACAACAGATGAAAGAATCCAGTTTTTTGAATACTTGAAAAATATCAAAACTTTGCTTTTGTTTTTGTATATGTCTTGATCAAGCTCAAATTGTTTTCCCACTTTAAAAAACACATTTATGAAATCTTTGACATACAAGGTAGAAAGTATGATTCCAACTGTGCAAAGTTGTAAAAACGTAAGGAATTTTGGATTGATGGCATTTATGTCTTTATCTATGTAAGGAGACGGAATGAAATGCTCCCAATCAGTCGTGTCCATGATATTTATCGGTTAATTCTACAAAAATAGGGGAATTTAATATACTAGTGTTTAATTTTTTTTTTTTTGGTTTCTTAAACTTATTAAGATGATAATTTCAATTTTAAATCCTTATTATATACAAATATTGCAAAAAAACTATCACCGCTTAAAAGCAGCCAATTTTATTGTGTCATTAATACATATTTTTTTTTATTTGATTTTAAATTGTAACCTAAACTCCGTGACACGAAAATCCACACAGTTCCGATATTTCATGCATATATATTATTATTTTTTCTGGCTAATAAAAAAAAATGATGCTCATATATTGGATTAAAAACGAAAAAGCTTATTAATGCTCTGTGCTCGATTTGTTAATCACTGGAATGAGTAATACACTAACAAAATGAATTAAAAAAAAATCACTGGAATAATAGTTTTGATCTTCCTTTCTCTCTGAAATTGTAGTTTGCTGCTTGTTAATATGTGTAATAACGGCTTATAATGTCTTACTGGAAAAAAAAAAAAAACATCAATCATACATTGTGATTTGTTGTTTTTTTTCTATAAGTCACGTGACTGGTTTTGCCAATTTAAAATCCGATCAACTGGGCCAGGTTCCTCTAGGGCTCATTTCCCTTTTAGGAAACCATGCTACGTTTTCTCTTTTCTTTTTTTTTTTTTTTGCAGCAAATTTTTTTCATGAGGGTTATTTTTTTGGTTACAGCTTAAAACGGAAAATTTTTCATGTTTTTTGTTCACCGTTAGACCGATTCTGGTGGTTTGCGTACTGAATTTTCTTCTGTTTTAACCCATAAACAGCCTATATTTCATTTCTGCCTATACTGGTATAATTATAATAAACAGTAATGGAATGAATTTTTTTTTTTTTAAGATGAGTGATATTACAACTAAAATTTTTTTAAAAAAAGCGAAGTAATACCCAAACACAAATATTAATACCTTTATTAAACAACCATATAAATCTATTTTTTTTTTTTTTGTAAATCATAGAACAAAAGTCAATTAAAAAGATCAGAACTAACGTTAATACATTCATAACCGAAACGTAAGTATAATAAAGAAAAAATAAAAAAAATAAAGATAATTATTTGTTCAATATATCATGTCTGATAAAAGTACTAGAATTGCCATTGTCAGTGATGACAAGTGTAAACCAAAAAAGTGTAGACAAGAATGTAGAAAGGCTTGTCCAGTTGTTAAAACCGGTAAGCTGTGTATTGAAGTAGGACCAACATCCAAGATTGCATTCATTTCCGAAACTTTATGTATCGGTTGTGGTATTTGTGTTAAGAAGTGTCCTTTTGATGCCATCAATATCATCAAGTTGCCTACTAACTTGGATGCCGAAACCACTCATAGATACTCTGCTAACTCTTTCAAATTACATAGACTTCCAACTCCTAGACCTGGTCAAGTTTTAGGTTTAGTTGGTACAAATGGTATAGGTAAATCCACCGCCTTAAAGATTTTAGCAGGTAAGCAAATGCCTAACTTAGGTAAATACGATGCTCCACCATCATGGGAAGATATCATCAAATACTTCAGAGGTTCAGAATTACAAAACTATTTCACCAAAATGCTTGATTCCGATATCAAAGCTGTTATCAAGCCTCAATACGTTGATAACTTACCAAGAGCCATTAGAGGTCCTGTACAAAAAGTTGGTGATTTATTAAAACTAAGAATTGATGATAAAGGTGAAGATTACAACAACATGTTGATTAAAGACTTACAATTGTACGATGTTTTAGATAGAGAAATCGAAAAGTTGTCTGGTGGTGAATTACAAAGATTTGCCATTGCCATGGCTTGTGTTCAAACAGCTGATGTTTATATGTTTGATGAGCCTTCTTCTTACTTGGATGTCAAGCAAAGATTGAAAGCTGCCACTATGATCAGATCCTTATTGGAACCAACTACTTACGTCATTGCCGTTGAACACGATTTATCTGTTTTAGATTACTTATCCGATTTTGTTTGTATCATTTACGGTATTCCATCTGTTTATGGTGTTGTTACCATGCCTTCTTCTGTCAGAGAAGGTATCAATATATTCTTGGATGGTCACATTCCATCAGAAAATGTTAGATTCAGAGAAGATTCTTTACAATTCAGATTGGCCGATTCCTTGATTGATAACTTGAAGACCGAAGGTACTGCTCAATTCCAATATCCAGAAATGACCAAGACCCAAGGTGATTTCAAGTTGACTGTTGAAGCTGGTGATTTCAATGATTCCGAAATTTTGGTTTTAATGGGTGAAAATGGTACTGGTAAGACCACTTTGATTAAATTATTGGCTGGTGTTTCCAAGTCTGATAAAAACGAAACTGAACAATTATCTTTGAATGTTTCTATGAAACCTCAAAAGATTGCTCCAAGATTCCCTGGTACTGTTAGACAATTGTTCTTCAAAAAAATCAGAGGTGCCTTCTTATCTCCTCAATTCCAAACTGATGTCGTTAAGCCATTAAAGATCGACAACATTATTGATAACGAAGTCCAAACTTTGTCTGGTGGTGAATTGCAAAGAGTTGCTATCATCTTATCTTTAGGTATCAATGCTCAAATCTACTTGATTGATGAACCTTCTGCCTACTTAGATTCCGAACAAAGAGTTATTTGTGCCAAGGTCATCAGAAGATTTGTATTACACAACAAGAAAACTGCCTTTGTTGTAGAACATGATTTCATTATGGCTACATACTTAGCTGATAGAGTCATTGTCTTTGAAGGTACTCCTGCCAAGGCTGCTACTGCCAAGACCCCAGAAAGTTTAGTCACTGGTTGTAACAGATTCTTGAAATCTTTGAATGTTACTTTCAGAAGAGATCCAAACTCTTTCAGACCAAGAATTAACAAATTGGATTCCCAAATGGATCAAGAACAAAAGGCTTCTGGTAACTACTTCTTCTTAGAAGGTGGTGTTTAAAATTAAAAAAAAGAAACATAGGATAATTATAAAGAATTTTAAAAGGATTTTTTTCACTTTTTTTTTATTTTATTTTTTTTCAACTTTTTACAAAGAAAAAGAAACATGAAAGTTCCATGATTTAAGATTTTTTGACCTGAGAATCTTCATTATTCCAGTTATTTAAGTATATATATAAAACAAGGTTATATAATAACATGGAAAATTATTTATTTTAAAAGAAAAAAGATTATGTTACAATAGTTGTATGAGAAATCGTTTTATTTCCGATAATGAACGCTTATATTTGGGTAAAAGGAGGTGTAAAAATGACATAGGAGAGGAAAATAAGCGAGCTTGGTTGGAGGTATTACGGCAAAATTGTCGCTTAAAATCTCCTCATTTGGAGTGCTCAGCAAAAAAAAAACAAAAAAAGTAAGCAAAATGGAAATAATCATGGCTTAAAGAAATGACCCTATATACATTTTTTTAGCTTGCTTTGTAAAGAATGACTGAATCAATAATGGAAGATTAGAATTTAATATAATGGATGTTTTTATCTTTTCTTTTTTTTGACAATTGATCATGCAACCAATTTATTGATTTTACGAATATAATCCATCAAGTATAATGGCTATTAACTCAGCTGCTTCAACAGCCTGTGGGCTTATAGGTACTGTTTGTTGGTGTATCCAAATAGTACCCCAGATCATATACATCTACAAAAAAAAAGATACTACTGGGTTTAATCCAATTTTTATGGGGTTATGGCTAACAGCAACCCCTTTCTTAGCCACATATGCGTTTGTTTCTAATCAAAATATCGCAATCAGAATACAGCCTAATGTTTTCATGGTCTTTTGTTTGGCTGCTTATTACATGAGTTGTTTGTATCCACCTCACAAAAAAAGTAAAAAGTTCATTTATGGGTCTATTGCAGGATTTTTGTTATACTTTGCCATTATTGAAGCTGGGTTTATTCCGTGGTTGAAACCATTATATGCTAAGGGCACCACTTGGCCTGCATTGATCTTTGGTATCTGCGGTGGTGTTTTATTAGCTATTGGTATTTTGCCTTTATACTACGAGCTTTACAAAAGACAAGGCCAAGTTGTTGGGGTCAGTTTCATTTTCCTGTTTATTGACTCCTTGGGTGCTTACTTATCCATCTTGAGTGTTGTTTTGGGTACTATGGACGTCATGGGTATTGTAATGTATTCACTTATAGCTGTTTTAGAAATTGGAGTCTTTTTAAGTCACTTTATTTGGTATATGAGATTTAAAGTACTGAAGATATCAAAATTGCCAGACAGCGAAAATCCTAAATTAGACAGCTTTGAAGAAGAAGATACAGACCAAACTTATGCAAAACAAGACATAAAAAGTACCTTTGAAGGTGAAGACTAACATTTAGTGATATTAAATACGTTTATATATTCTGATACTCAGAAACTGCTCAAATGATACCTAATGAATTATGCTTTTATGTAATCGAAAATGATGATGCCAATTATCTTTCTGCCTTGAAGTAGATTGATCACGTGAATTTATCTCAGCCGTTCTTATGACGTTATTTCGGGAGAGATGGAAGAAAACACTGCCAATTACAAACCGGGTATTAACGTCATCGTCATTTTTTCGATTTTATTACAACATACTTTGGAAAAGAAAAAAAAAAAAGACCGTTCAACAAGAGGAAACATATCAAGAACCAGAGTTGCAATCATGAATGGTAATAAATTAGGAAAGGAATATTTTGAGCTTGTAAGAACAGCCATCAAAGATGATAAACAATCAGAAACTTCAACTTCTTCGCGACCCTTGAAAAGAAGAAAGACTCGACAGAGTCTAAAAGAGTCATCAACTGCTACGCCGTCCATAACCAAAGCTGGCATTGATTACAATACTCTTATTGACTTAACTGAGAATACCACAGGAGAAGTTGATTTAGCTGAAGCACAAAGATTGAATAGCTTAAAAACTAAACGCGAGGCTCAAAAACATTTCGCAAGCCCTAAGAAACATGAAATCATAAAAATATCTTCTAGCGAAGAAGAACAAGACGAATACATTCCAGAAGATGATGAGTACATACCAGAAGATGACTATGAAGATGATGAGTTTGAAGATGTGGATTTAGACAATTTCCAAGACGATGAGAACGTGGATGATGGTTTTACTTTTAGAATAAACACAGACAAAAATAAAAATAACACCAAAAAGAAAAACATGATTACTCCTGAATTAAGAGATAAGAGAAATACATATTACAAAACCTACATATTAGTAAATTTAGCACTGACTGGATTAAAAAACAAATGGTGTAATAATAGCGAGTTGCTTAAAAAATTAGATCCTTTACTGCCATCAGATATTTTTAATGCTTTACATCCTCCAAAAGATTTGCAGTTACCTGTGAAAAGCACTAATAAGCTGATTTTCGGATTAAAAGAAGCTATAAAATTTTGGAACAAATATTTTATCATAAACGAAGATAGAGACATAGGTTATTACATGCGTGATTGGAATGAACTTGAAGCCAAGGAACTTTATCCAGTAAAAGACAAACAGATTATAACTGAACAGAAGTTTGTTGACTGTGTTTTGGAAGAGAGATACGGTAGTAGAGAAATTTCTATTATGGGATTTGTTAGTTTATTGAGAAGTGTTGGAATGAATTGCAGATTAATATATAATATGCAACCACCTGACATAACCGACATAGGGCGGTTGCCCAAAGAAAAGGTGGATAAGATAGATTATGCGGATTTTAATGACTGTGAGTCTATTCACTTTCCAATATTTTGGTGCGAAGTCTGGGACAAGTATACAAAGAAATGGTTAACTTGTGATCCTGTTTTTTTCAAAACAGTTGAGAGACATGTTTCCAATGCGAATACTTTGTCAAAGCTGTGCCCTAGAAACGCAAAAGAAGAGCAAAGATTGATTACAAGATTTGTGGTTTCTTTTAATAAAACTTTGAAACTAAGAGATGTGACTCCAAGGTATACAAACAAGTATTTCAGTAAAGTATACAGCAAAAAGTTTAAGAACGATAAAGATTTAGAAGACTGGTATGTAAATCTGTTAACCAACATGAGTTGCAAGTTCAATAAAGAAAATGGAACGAAAAGCTTAAAGATTGATGAATACGAAGATAAATACATGGAGGAAAAGTTAAGCATTGAGTCTTTTCCAGATAGTATTAAAGATTTCCAAAACCATCCCAAATTTATTTTGTCCTCCAAAATACCAATCACCAAGATGTTCCTCAATCCTGAAGCTAAACACGTTGGATTTTTCAAAAACGATAAAGTTTATTTAAGAGATGAATTGCAATTGCTTAAATCCAAGAATAAATGGTTAAGAGAAGGTAGAAGTGTTTTAGAAAGTGCGAAACCCAGAAAAGTTGTTAAAAATCACATGTTATCTAAAAGAGGAAACACAAATTCTAACGAGAATGTTGAAACTGAACTTTTCACTGAAGATCAAACAGAGATTTTTAAGCCATCTAAACCACTAGCTGATGGTACTATCATTACCAATAAATTTGGAAACATTGAGGTATATCATACCAATATGATTCCTGTTGACTGTGTTTTGATTGAACATCCACTAGTAATCAAGGCTGCTGATTTTTTAAAAATCAAATACGCAAAGGCAGTAGTTGGATGGGATTTCTCAACAGCTAACAAGGCCAGGAGCAAAGGAGACAATTCAAAAGCAACTGCAAAGTTTGGTGGTATTGTTTGTTTACAAAAGTTTGAAGATGCTGTGTGGAGTATAATAGAAGAGCTAGAGAGTATAAACAAGGAAAAGAAGAAGCTGGATAGACAAAAGCAAAACATGAGAAATTGGGTTGAATTGTTCAAAAGACTAAAAATTAAGGAAAGATTAGATGGTGATATTAATGCCAGTGGTTGGTTGACTCATGCTGTCAAAGAACCCGATAATTTTGATGAGGAGGCTGGAAATATTGCTAATAACAGCGAACTGTCTGATGGAGCTGAGGAAAGTGAAGAAATTGCAGGTGGATTTGAAGCATCAGATACAGGTAATGAAAGTGAAGAAATTGCAGGTGGATTTGAA
>ERZ794949.239-NODE-239-length-20037-cov-148.371184_pt1 | contig 20037 bp, 14 predicted proteins | sample MGYA00511363_ERZ794949 | MGnify/ENA primary metagenome ERZ794949 (study PRJEB30137, sample SAMN04331402) | food metagenome | isolation source: T1 must sample point D1 replicate B | place: Australia: South Australia ...
TTCGCAGAAGAGGCAGAACGACATTTTGATTGGGGGAAATATTGTGCCATTTTTTTACACACGTGATGCTTTGTGTAGCGAATACTTTTTTTCACTTTTTTTAAAACAATTTTTCAAGAGCCAAATACGGAAATAGTAAAATACTGTCGGGGTAAGCACAATCTAACAAATGACTCCATTTTTTTTTATTCACTAGATCTTTATATCCGAAAATAAATGCTGCTAATCCCCCCATCGCATCTTACACAAAAAAAATTTTTTTTATTATTGTTTTTGTGTTGCAAACACCTTAAAAGTTATATACTGCGATTAAAGCTATCATATATATACATATTCTCTTATGCTAAAAAAACAACCAAAAACAGAGAATTTATCTTTGAAAATACTTCTACTATGGATTACTCTTATCTAGACAAAATAGCTAATACTAAAGCTCTTGCATACATCGGTTTCATTTTAATTGTATCGAAATTATTCAAAATCAGTAAGTTATTCTTAAACTTATTTATCATTGGGAACTACAACAAAAACTTAGCAATCTATAACAACAACACAAATTATAAGTACTACGCTTTAGTTACTGGGTGTACTGACGGTATTGGTCTAGAATACGCCAACCAACTAGCCAAGAAGAAATACAATGTTGTTTTGTTATCCAGATCAGAAGACAAGTTACAACTATTATCAAAGGATTTGAAGGAAAAGTATCCAGAAGGTGATTTCCCATATTATGTTTTAAACTGTAAGAACATTGATTCTCAAGAACAAGAAAAATTATCCAATTTCATCAAAAACTTCCCATTATCTGTTTTGATCAATAACGTTGGTTTGTCACATGCCATGCCAGTTCCATTTTTGGAAACCCCACAAGAAGAATGGAGATCTATCATTGATATCAACTGTACAGGTACCTTAGCCATCACACAAGCTGTATTACCAACTTTGAAAAAAACTGTTACCTCAGAACCTAAACTAAGAGGTTTGATTTTGACCATGGGTTCATTTGGTGGTTTGTTACCAACTCCTTTATTGGCTACATATTCTGGTTCCAAGAGCTTTTTACAAAACTGGTCAAATGCCATGAACAGAGAATTATTAAAATACAAGATCGATACCAATTTGGTTTTATCTTATTTAGTAACCTCTAAGATGTCTAAAATTAGAAATTCTTCATTCATGATTCCTAGTCCAAAGTCTTTTGTAAGCAGTGTTTTTTCAAACCTTAATAACAGAGGTGGTGCCATTGCCAAGTATGCTACCTGTACCCCATACTGGTCTCATGCCATTTACCATTTCGTTATTGAAGAATTCTTTGGTTGTTATAATAGTATGGTTAACTTAATCAATTTCAAATTCCATTTGAGTATAAGACAAAGAGCCTTGAAAAAGAAAGCCAAGCAAACTTAATTGATACACTACTTTTTTTGCTTCTCACTATATAATGTAGCATCCAATATGTTTTCTCTATTTTTTTTTTTATTATTTATCTTAGTTGAATATAGGTATACATTATCTTGTTAATTAAATTGCTTTTTTAGGAAATATTATTTAGGAATTATATCGTGTTTTATAATCATAAGGGGAAAAAATTTTTTTAGGCTTTCTAAAGAGCGTACAAATGTTTTTCACTAATATATAAGAATTTTTTAAATAATAATATGAAAGATTTACAATGATGATTATCAAAGTGGTTCTTAATTGTATAGGAATATGGATTATTAGACCTGTAAAACAATAACATCAGGATGGAATTGGTTAATTATACAAGATTGGAAAAAGTCGGAGAAGGAACATACGGAGTGGTTTATAAATCTTTAGATCTAAGAACCCCACTGCCAGGAGTGAAACTAAACCCTAATGTGCCACCATCAGAAGAAACGCATCGTGTTGTTGCAATGAAGAAAATACGATTGGAAAGTGAAGATGAAGGTGTGCCATCAACAGCCATAAGAGAAATTTCATTACTAAAAGAACTTAATGATATAAATATAGTGAGATTGTATGATATAGTCTACAGTGATTCTCACAAGTTATATTTGGTGATGGAATACTTGGACATGGATCTAAAGAAATATATGGAGGGTGTTCCCCCACACGTTCCTCTAGGTAGAGATATAGTAAAAAAGTTCATGCTTCAAATGGTTCGAGGCATTGAACATTGCCATGCCCACAGAATTCTGCATAGAGATTTAAAACCACAAAACTTGTTGATTGATAAAGTTGGTAATTTGAAAATCGGGGATTTTGGTCTTGCCAGAGCTTTTGGTATTCCTTTAAGATCATATACTCATGAAGTTGTTACCTTGTGGTATAGATGTCCGGAAGTCTTATTAGGTTCGAAACAATACTCAACAGGTATTGATGTATGGTCCATGGGATGTATCTTTATAGAAATGTGTAATAGAAAACCGATTTTTGCGGGTGATTCTGAAATTGATCAGATCTTCAAGATATTCCAGGTTTTGGGTACACCAACAGATGAGGTATGGGCTGACGTCAGTTTGCTTCCAGACTTCAAGGAAACTTTCCCTAAATGGCAAATAAACACCATCAATAACATAGTTCATATTCCTAACTTGGACGATGCCGGTATTGATCTTGTTAACCAAATGCTTACTTATGATCCTATACATAGAATTTCAGCAAAAAGATGTCTAGAGCACCCTTATTTCAATTCATAAAAAGATAAATAGTTATATATCAGATATATTTTTTGTTATATTCATATAGAGAGCATTTTTATTAATGGTTTGTTTATCTTTTGAGCTGTACTTTATTAAAAAAATCCCATGAGGAATGACTTTTTTTTTAGCATTAATACTAAAAAATGAACCTTTGGGAAGTTGTACTAACTTGTAAGTGTTTTTATCATCTATTGCTTCTTTATGTTTTACTAAATATGGAATTTCTTTAAATAATACCTCATCAATATCTTTGTTACAAACAAATAGGAAAAAATTGTCAAACTGATTGGTTACATCAAATGATTTGTTTTCTGATTGGATCACCTCCATGATTTGATTGTAGTCCGTAACAAGTGTTTCTTTTTTAATCATTTCTTCAAATTTGTTTGAATCAAAAATATTCAATAATAACAGCTGTATGATATCTTTAGGATTAGGAACCTTTGGGAAGTCAGGGTAGAATGTGCTTTTGATTTCATTTTCTAAAGGTGTATAGTTAAGTTGTTGTAATTTTGTGAGATTTTGTAAATCCCCTGCTTTATTATTACTATTAAAATTAAACGACATTGAATATATTTAGCAGGTATATCTTAAGATAAGACGTATGGACTATGCTATATTTTGAATCCTAAAAATGCATTAACATCTAGATGTTTTAAAGAAAATATAAAGGTTTTTTTTTAAAACTTTCACGTTTCTTTTTTACCATTTTTTTTTTTTTTTGGTTATGATTCACGTCAAAGTTAATGTGGATTTTATGATACATTTTTTTGTTCACTCATCTGTTATCAAAACTAAACATTGATGATAAACCAACAAACATATAAAAGATAAATAAATGAACGGTGTTTTTGCTATTGAAAAGCCAAGTGGATTTACTACTCAACAAATCATATCTAAACTTAACCACACTTTGATAAACAATTCTGTACAAATTAGAAACGATTTGTTAAGACAAAAAAATGAATTTGAAAAGGAATACAAATCAAACAATAAAGGGAATCCACCAAAACCTAAGACATTAAAGAAATTTGCCAAGTTGAAAATGGGTCAAGGTGGTACTTTGGATCCAATGGCTGGTGGTATTTTGGTTATTGGTATCCAAGAAGGAACCAAAAAACTACAAAAATATTTAAACAATTCAGTCAAATCATATGAATTCAAAGGAATTTTGGGTATAGACACAATGAGTGGAGACAACCAAGAAAACTACAATTCTAACTTATCTATAAACTCTTATGAACATTTATTAAACTTGAGTAAAGAAGACAAAAAGAAATTTGAAGATGAAATTGTCAAGAATTTCAAAACAGGTATCTTGAAGCAAATTCCACCAGTGTATTCAGCTGTTAGAATTGGAGGTAAGAGATTGTATGAATACATCAGAAACGGGGAAGAAGTACCACAGGATGGAATAGAACCAAGATTAGTAGAAATGATTGATATAGAGTTCTATGATGATAATTTGCAAGAGATTGAGCAAGTTGCCATGACACCTGAAGAGTATGAACAAAAAAGAAGTGATATTGAACACACAATGAAGGTTGAAGAAGAAACACAATCAGGAAAAAAAAGAAAGTTTGATGAGATAGAAAAAAACAACAACACAGAAGTAAGACTTGGTAAAGAAAAGGAAATCTTGTTGACTGATGAGGCATTCAATGTTGTAAAAGATTATAAAAACCAAATCAAATGCTTCACCCATGCCAATGAGGAAGGCTATATCCACTCAGATGAGGAATTAAACAAAATAACGGATGTGAATGATGAGTTTTATCAAAAAATGAAACTCAAGCAAGTTCCGTTGGTGCAATTGCACATGAAGGTAACTGTTTCATCTGGGTTTTACATAAGAAGTATCATCAGAGATATCGGTAAGCTGCTGAAAACAAGTGGTTACATGACTGAATTAAAGAGAGTATCTCAAAAGCAGTGGAGCATGGAAAACGGCTCCTACTTCAAGTTGCAAGATTTTGAAAACATAGAAAATGAACCTGAATGGTATGATTTGCTGGTAAAGGTGCTAGAGGATGAAGATAAGGGCAGTAAAATCAACGTTAGAGCCATTTTAGATAAGAAATAATGAGGGGTAAAGACACACCTTCCTAAACTGGAAAAAATCCCTACACAATAATGCACATCCTTTTTTTTTTTTTTTTTTAGTGTTTCCTCACATCAATGAACATAAAATATGTACGTCAAAATATTCATTCTTCTTTATATCCGTTAAACCTTCTTCATTTTTTGCTCACCGCTCTTCTTACTCAAATGATGAAAAGTTTATTTCTTACAAGAAAAAGTAGCAGGGCATAGGGGTGAAAACATAGAGGTGGCTTAATTTTTGATTTCAGCGCGCCTAGCATTTTGTTGATTTCTTTTTATTATTTATTTTTGATGTTTTTTTATATCTCCTAAAAGGGAAACAATCCCCCGACGCCTAAAGGTATACTTTCTTTTTTTTTGGACTGTCTACGTGATAACTATAATTAGGCTCATTTTTTTTTTGGCTGTGACTGTCGGGGGGGTTTTTTTTTTCATGATTTAAATACTCGGAGACGTATGACTTATTTAAACCTTAAGAGTGAATTCAAGACAAAGTTTAACAGCCACAAGAGTATTATAATAGTAGATATATAACCTCAATAAACCATTGAATTATATAAATAAAAAAAATATTTAATAAGCTTTGACTACTTAAAGGGGAAAAAAATATTTTTTTTTTATTTTTCGTTATTAAAATTTTTTTTTAAAAAAATATCTTCAAAGTTGGCAACCAATAATAACCAAAAATGAGATTAGAAAGTAAAATATTACTGTACTCACATGTACTTTTGATGATGTATCTAATCTACTTCTTTAGTGATTTGTTATTTATGATGGTTTTCCCCATCAGCGATGACAAGGATCTAGTCTTAGACAGAGATATAAACAAATACATCACTGCACATCAAGACGAAAACAAAGACGATATAAAAAACTTGATTCCAAAGCATATACACCAAACTTATAAAACCGATGAAATTCCAGAACATTGGATCCAAGCTCAAAAGCAATGTATAGATTTACATTATCCTGACTACAACTACACGCTATGGACAGATTATATGGTGCATTCATTTTTGGAGGAGAAATACGCTTGGTTCTTACCTACCTACGATGCATACGAACATAATATTCAAAGAGCTGATGCTCTCAGATACTTTGTCTTAAGAGAATACGGTGGTATCTACATAGACTTGGATGATGTTTGTGAAAGAAAATTAGATCCTTTACTACAATATCCAGCTTTTTTCAGAAAGACATCTCCATTAGGGGTAAGTAATGATGTCATGGGAACTGTCCCTAACCATCCTTTATTTGTGGAGTTCACTGAAAACTTGGAAAGATTTTCAAAGATCAATATTCTAAACATTCCGTACATTACGATCATGTTCAGTACAGGTCCTATGTTTGTAAGTGTTGTTTATCAAAGATGGATAAGAAAGTCATGGGCATATGGTCTTGGATTAAACAAAAAAACGCTAGAAATTGTCAACCAATTTAGACCAAGAGTCATGCAACCATATCAGTATAAAAACAGTATAGGTTCTTTTTTCAGCATTGCTGAAGGGTCATCATGGCATACCGATGACAGTAACATAATGTTTATTCTTGGTGCACACATAACGGCATGTGTTGTTGGTGGTTTCATTTTATTCTTTGTTATATTCTATTCAGAATTACTTGTATACACTTTATTGCAAGGAGTGATAAGAAACTACAACAATCAAGATGCAAATGATTTGGATACCATGAATATAAACAAGCAAGGCAGGTTCCCATTCCAACTAAAAATTGCAAGAATCATAAACAAAACAAAAGCATTATTCGGAATAAGCTACACAAATCTAACGGAAGATTTATTGCCTTCTCACAAAACCAGTGAACAAACCAGTACCCAATCAGATTTGCCAAATCAAACATGTAACACTAATACTTTCCCAGGTCAAAGCAACCTAAGCTCCCCTGTTCCAAGTGCAAACAAATACAACTATCAAAGACATCAAATGAGAAGACAAAGCAACTTGCCAAGAGAGATTCAAACACAACTACAAAAGAGCTCTAGTTCCTAGTTGGTATCAAATGAGTTTATATACAACATTAATGTAATAAATCCAATAGCACATAGAAAGGTATTTTTAAAAAAAAACAACAAGAAGAGGTGTTATTATTTTAGTGCTCATATATAGTCAAAATAAAATCACATTTGTAGATGCTTAATATAATCTGTCGTTTCTTTAGTTAATACAGCTTTCATTTTTTTCCAAACCACGATTCGTTGATTGTTATAACTTTGTGATATATATATATATATATACATATCCCAGCTTTACTATGTTAAAAATCTAAATATCTTAAGAGTATACTTCGGGTACATTTTTACATATAGCGATGGATCCACTTTCTAGGGTACATTTTTTTTTTTTTCAAAGTTTTAAACAATTTCAATGAGTACTGCCTTTTGGCATTCAGAGGGCTAAGCAGTTACCAATGTATAGTCAGTTAGAATCAATATTTCAGTCTAAATACAAACTAGCGAGTATATCTTTTGTGTCAGTTTATTTGTTATATTGCGCATACGAAAACGTTATTAAAAAGGATAAGAAATTAATAGATGAAAGTAAAAATAATCGTAGATATAAAACCAGAGGTCTTAAAAGAACCAGTGGTGTTACGTGCTATTTGAATTGTATATTTCTGCTTTTGAGTAACTCTCCCAAGTTTATACTATATTTGAATGAAATTTTACAAATTTCGAAATCTATTGACAATGAAAACAGAAATAGCATTGTGCCATTACATAAATTCATTTTTGATGTACTTCAAAAATTGCTCATAGACAAACCAGGAGAAAATGTTTCAAAAGGATTGTTTTTACCAAAAGAAAAACTTTACATATTGGAAAGATTGATTAATCACAGTTTGCTGAGGCAGAATGATTGGTTAGAAATCTTGGGAAGCATGATAGAAGTCATGGACTTTGAAAGAAAATATCTAATTAAGAGTTTAGCTCAGCCAGTAGAAATTTCTTTTCCGTTTAAATTTGAATCAAAAATCTGTACTTACTGTGCAAAGTGTAAGAAAACAGCTGAAGTTGGAAGTCAACTAAATAAGCATGATGATGATCTGTTTTTGTTTGTCAATCTTGATTTTGCTTTCAAAAAAGATGAATACCGAAATCTTGCCTTTTCACAGCTAATTGAAAAAAACATGTATGAACAAATTGAACACTATACTTGCTCATACTGTACTTTAGAGAATTACCAAAACAAAACTGGTGACAAAAGCATAGATATCAGAAACATTTTTATCAATACTGATTTCAAAGAAACATACCAATTGAATATACCTTCAAAGTACTCAATAAAAACCACTTTGATTAAAAAACGTGAAATTACAGAATACCCAAGTTTGCTGATTTTTAATTTGAATAGATTTGCATATAATCACTCTGGAATATCTCAAAGAGATACCAATACGTACTACAATTTTGATAAAGAAGTAGTTCTTGGTGAAGCTTCTTATAAATTACGAGCTTTAATCAAGCATGCTGGAAATGCCAAACTCGGTGGCCATTATCAAATCTTCAACAAGAAACCTACAGTTTTGAAGGAAAAAACTGCTGATAAAGAAGTAGTTTACAATCTCAAGTATACGCCTCTATTGCACGTGAAAGAACCCAACTTTGTGCGGAAACAAAAAACCATTGATTTAGGAGATTATCTGAATAAGGACTTCTGGCTGATAAATGATGATAGTGTAAAAGAAAGGTCACTAGACTTCGATATTAACACATACGACTCAAACATGATTGTTGGTTTAATATATGAAATGTAAGTTTTTGAGGGTATTGCCTGGACCGATTACCACTTTGGTATATTTTTCCCTATAAAAAATCTAGTGCCTTAATTAGGCCATTTTTTACCTTTTAGGAAATAAATTTTTGCCGCGAAATATAAAAAAATTTTCATAACTCCATTCTTAGTTTTATTTTCGTCTATAACGCCTACCTCACTTTTTTTTTTGCTTAGGACATTTGTTGATCTTTACAAAAACCGACCTTATCTAAAACTGAATTTAATCATTATAGACCTTCTTAATAGACCAACGAGACATTTCTTCGAATAGTTCAACAAAAAAGGAGATCATAATAGCAAATAATACAGTCAAGAAGAAAAACAAAAAAAATGCTGAAATCATTCAAATCTAATAAACCAAAGAAAATCACCACTATAGATATATCTAAACCTACAAGTTCTATTCCAGAAACACAGCTCAAAAATCTTAATACCATTTCTATTCAAGAGGCACAAACTCTTCAAAGACAACAATCGGATACAGGAGAATCATTTGTTCAGAAGCACTACGATGCTTTAATCAATAATTCAAATAGAAACAGTTCCTCCGATAGAGTTATCTCACATGCTTCTAATAAAAAGTCTTTTGTTGATAGAGTAACATCAGTTCAAAGCTCTAATTCTTTTAACAGCTCATCAAGTAGTAATCCAAACTCTAACAGTCATTTATATGGTGTAGTTTTGTACGATTTTGAAGCTGAAAGACCAGATGAGTTGAGCTGTAAAGCCGGTGAAAACATCATCATATTTGCTCATCACGACCAAGAATGGTTTATTGCAAAAACTATAGATAGAATTGGTGGACCAGGTTTTGTGCCTTGTGGGTTTGTGATGGTTGTTGACTTAAAAACAGGATACTCAAGTAGTAATCCATTATCAAATGACATAGAATCTGTAAATTTACCAACTGTTGTTGAATGGAAGCAAAATATTGAACAGCAAAAGAATAAAAACATAGACTTAAAGAAACAACGCAATAGTTCTTCTCAACAAGTTCGTTCACAAAGTATTGTCAATTCACATTCTAGCTTGAATAACTCATTCCAGCAGCCTCCTAATACTTCGCAGCAACATAACTCGCGTTCTTACAGTATTAATTCTAAGCACAGTAGTCAAAAAAATCTTTCTTCAAGACATCAATCTTTGAATACCGATGAGAACTTTATTTTAGAAGCCAAGGTCACTGAATACATTTGGGAAGATCAAAAGTACAAGTTTATTTTGAACTGCTTGACATCTTTCTCAAAGACCACCACTCTAAAGAGAACTTACGAAGATTTCTACAACTTACAAATTAATATACTGGAAAATTATCCTGAAGAAAGTGGTAAGGTCATTTTGAAAGATGGGAATATGTCACAAAGAATTGTTCCATACATTCCTGGCCCTGTTCCATATGTAACTGAAGACATCACCAAGAAGAGATTACTAGACCTAAACACTTATATTAATGAATTGATTCATTTGCCTAACAAAATTTCTAGAAGTGATGTTGTCTTGAATTTGTTCAAGCCTCTAAACAACGGATTTGATAATGAAAAAGAGTTGGAAAGCAGTCATTTGAGAAGTATCAGTCAAAGTCAAAATCAATCTGCAGAAAGCATGAAATTCAAGCAAGATGTTTTCCAACAACAAGAAATATCTCAACCTGATGCTATAAAAGATAATGACTTTGTCCAAGAAAACATCGATAGTGCGGATGAATACAAGACTGACCCAATATTTACAGAAAGCAATCACGGGACTCTTGGTGTGGAAGAGGATGGAACTTTGAATATGCAAGATTTGAACATTAATGATGAAACATTCCAACAGAATGGAAAACACGCCAAACACTCCAGTAACTTGAGCCATCATTCAAAAGGATTAGGATTTAGTACTCAGCCATTTATCAATAAGCGCCAATCCATAGACACTGAAAAAACACCTAAAAACCCTGCATTAACTATAAACACACATCAAGTTATGGACCAATCACAAAGCAACAATACTATCACTGATTTGTTGAATACCCCAATGACAGCCACTCCAAGCTCTGCCAAGTCTGTTAAAATAAAGTTTTATTATGATGATGACATTTTTGCACTATTAGTCAACAGTAACATTACAATTCAAGAGATAGAACCTAAGATCATTAAAAAAATTGCTATCGATAACTTTTCGCTATACGTGAAAGGAAGTGCCATGAAAGAGAAAATCACCACAGATCAAGAATTGCAACAAGCGATTTCAACTAAGCAAAAGATTTCCGTTGTTGGTGAATAAGATTTATTTTATATAATATTGTAACCTAAAAACCCCCTTTTTTTAAATTAAATTGTAACAAACCAATAGTTGAATACTACAGTTCCATTTCAACATCCTCAGGGACCTTGTAATACCTCTTCGGGCGTTTTTCGTAGCTGTCAAAGTAATAGTAATTCCAAATGTCAAGCCCTTGTGGAATGCCAACCCGGGTGATCCACCAGAGTATGTTTTTGATTTTGATGTGTTTCTTCTTGGGATTGTTATTATGAAGAAATATGAAATGCCAGAAAATTTTCCAATTTACTTGTATTGCTACCTCCCAGTTTTTATCTGTGATTTGGTATTGGTGCCGAAAACTCTGTTTTATTTCTTTGTAAATGATATGTTCAGTGTTGTTTTCCTGGTCTGGAATATTTATAGATATGTTGAAATTTGTCTTTGATTGTTTTTGTCTGTTAGAGGTTCCCAAACTCAACCTTTCGAAGTCTTCTATGAGTTTCATCTTTTTGTATGAATCAAAGTATTCCGAATTCAGTTCATTATCAGCAGGACGCTTTCGCTTGAAAATATTCGAGTGAAGTGTGGTGTTATTATTCTTCCTTAAAAACATATTCTTGAATTCATTCATTTTTTATCTTTACAATATGTGCATGATTATTGTCAAGTCAAAGTATATGTGGTCTTTGTACTTTCAAAGCATAAATTAATGTTAATGGTTTTTAAACTCTCTTTTATATATATATAGTTTAACTCTATACATTATATAGAAATTTCTGGAATTTCTTACCTGTTTTTTTTTAATGAATTTTTCCGCGTTCACGAGTTTAATCGTTAAGCTCAGCCGTTCGATTTTCACTTTTTTTAAAAACAACCAATATAGGTAAAAAGCTTGCTATAAGTTGGTATTATTACTGTAACACTACTGCTATTGCGGTTTGAAATATGGCCTATTGGAGTTTTATATTGAATTTTTTTTTTTTTTGGTTGATTTTCTTTGAGCATAGTCAGCAATAGCTATCATTTCTTACAGCTGATACGAAAATTTTTGTTTTTTTAAATTTTGTTTGTATGTTTTCAACGTGAAGTATGAATCATGATCGATCACATTTACAACAATATCGCTTTGTTCTGTTCTCAAAAATATCTTTTAGAAAATACAGACATAAACAACCGTCAGAGTTATCTTCTTCGGCACTGTTTAATACACTGCTTCAAATTTTAAATTCTTTATAAATACCTTATCTCCGATGGCAGCGAATATAATCGACACCGAAAAAAATTTGCTGAAAACTCATCCTTGTTAGCTCAGTCGGTAGAGCGTTCGACTTTTATACAGCAGCTGTTTTCAGTTGTAAAAGTTCAAAAGGAATCGAAATGTCAGGGGTTCGAGCCCCCTATGAGGAGTTTTCGCTTTATTTTTTTTTTCAACTGGCAATACTTGAATTTTTAATTTTTTAGCTAAGAATAGTATGAAGAAGATTTGCTCCACCAAGAAAACCACTAATCATGAACATAATTGAGTTTGAGGAAGTTGATATGATTCAACACATTGACAATTATTTAACAAGTAACAAAAGTGTATACGAATCATTAACTACACAGGATATCGCAGATATTAGGCTACCGTTATCGAATTTGAACAATGGAAAGGGATTCAGACAATTATTATTGTTGAGTTTAGTAGAGTATGTGAACTTAGAAATAGCTCCGCAAAGCAAGCATATTAAGGCGATCCTTGATTTTATAGATATTTTGCATAATTCAAGTCTTTTGATAGATGACATTGAAGATAACTCTTTAGAAAGAAGAGGAGAGAAGTGTGCTTATATCCAGTATGGCACAGCATTGACATTAAATTGTGGTACATACGGGATCTTTGAAGGTTTAGATGGTTTGATTGAATACATGGATGATGCCCACCAAAGTGGATTTTTTACAGATAGTAAGAAGTATAACATTTTAAAAAGTCTAAACAATGAAATTATGCATTTGCACATAGGACAAGGATTAGAAATATTTTGGAGAGATATTTCATTGAAGGTGCCAGATTTTGATAACTATTTGAAAATGATAAGACTTAAAACCAGTGGAATGTTAAGAATATTGGCATTGCTCTTTATAGAATTTTTTGATATCAAAGAAGAAGAGAAAAAGAAAAATATCATGAGATTAATGGATTACATAGGTATTTCATATCAAATAAGAGATGACTATTTGAATATCATTGCCAAAAATTCTACGGATATACATGAAGGTAAGTTTTCTTTTCCAATACTATTAGGAATCAACAAAGAATTAAAAGAAAATGACAACAGAAGTGTGATATATGACATTGTGACAAAAAAACATAAGCTGGATAAAGACCTGGAGACTGTATTAACGAGATTGAAAGAGTATGGGTTTTTGGACGGCTCAGTAACCATTATAAACGGCTTAATTGATCAAATAATCAGCATATTTGAACTCAAGGAAGAATCAGCATTGAAATATTTATTACAAAAAATAAAAATCGGAAATTAATCTTTTTAAATTATCTATATATGCATGTTATCTATCTAATCATTTATTCTTTTGTTTTTACGTGAAAAGATAAGAAATAAAGTCACAACTCTATTAATTATAAAAGTTTAATTGGTTTCATGGCAATGTGTTATGTATAATTAAGCTTTAGCTTTTTTCAAAGAAATTCTATTTTTTGGTCCACCAGGACTCTTTTTGGTTCTGGCTGTTAAAATATCAATACCGTCATTAGTAACCAATAAAGTGTGTTCAAATTGGGCACTGACCTTACCATCAATAGTAGAAGCAGTCCAATCATCTGGCCAGGTGATACATTTATGTTTACCTTGATTGATCATAGGTTCAATGGTAAATACCATACCTGGTTTCATAATACCAGCGGCTCTGTTTCTAGCATAATGAGGAATTTGTGGTGCACAGTGGAAGTACTTACCAACACCATGACCGCAATAATCAGTAACAACTGAACATTTCATATCATCAGCATGAGCTTCAATAATATCACCTAAACTGCAGAAAGTTTGACCAGGTTTACAGCTTTTGATGGCCTTCTTCAAACATTCTCTAGCGGTTTCAACAGTGTTGATAACATCTCTATCAATTTCTTCACCAACATAGTAAGTTTCATTCAAATCAGCATGGAAACCTTCGTAAAATACAGAAACATCAATGTTAACAATATCACCTTCTTTTAAAACAGTCTTGTCTGGAACACCATGACAGACAATCTCGTTTACAGAAGTACAAACAGATTTTGGAAAGTTATAGTAATTTAAAGGAGATGGGTAACAATTTCTCTTGATAGTTTCTTCGTGTACAATAGCATCAATTTCATCAGTTGTAATACCTGGTCTAACAGCAGCTCCGGCTAAATCCAAAACTTCTCTACCATAAATACAAGCTTTTCTTATTTTCTTGATTTCATCTTTAGTGTAAACCGGAATGGAATTTAGTCTATCGTTTTGTTGTTCTTCAACTGGAATACCATTATCAGCCCATTCAGCCTTGACAATATTTTCTGGAATGGCTCTTTTTGGAGTTAATGGGTAGGCAGCTCTTAAAGGACCTGGGTACTTGAAAGATTTAAATGGATCATAAGCTTTATCTTCACCTGCTTTTTCATCCCAATGCAGACTCTTGTGTTGTTTGTAACTATTTTGGTAACATTCCTCATCACAGAAACATGAAATGATACCTTGCTTCAAACATATTGGACACTTTAAATTACTGGTGGTTTCTTTACCACATTGCAAATCAGAGCAAAAAGACTTGATATTTTCAGACATGAATTCAATTGTTATTGTATTTAGGGTTTTAAAATTGGTATTCTTAACTTTAATGAAAATCGCTCAATGATATTAAGTAATATGTATAACATTAATATGCCTAATATAAAAAAATAAATAAAAAAAGAAATTCATAAATGAACATTTCACAGTTAAAAATCACCTCAGAGAATAACAGTGGGAAAAAACTGACATTTTCCACCTTATGTCCGTTTTTAGCTCATAAACTTTTAAGTCTAAACTATTAACGAAGCTCAATTATTCATTTGTGAATGATGAGTATGGTATATATAATTGCTTTTGATAAACCCAGAATAAATGTATTCTTATGGATCAACAACTGTTGATTGTTTGTTTCTTGTATTTTCTTCCTTTTTCTCTTTTTTGGATCATAAGAAGCCAAAACAAAGCAAAAGCATAATGGCATCAGTTTTGATATAAAGGTGATGCTCACAAGAAATTCTTCTTAGCTGTTACAATATTTTTCTAATAAGCATCATTTTTGAGAGTTATTTATAAGTCATCAGGACCAAAAGACAAAGGTAATAACTCCTCCAAAGTCTTGATCAAGTAATCAGAACCTTCTTTATAATTTTCGATATATTCAAAAGAATCAATGGACTTTTCCTTGGATGTTCTAGCTCTACACATGACAATTTGGAACTTCTTAGGGTCAACAAATTCTCTCATAAATTGTCTACAAATACCACAAGGAGACACAAAGGCATCTGAGTTTTCACCACCAGTAACACCTATTCTAATGAAACCTGATGTGTAACCTTCACTAACAGCCTTGGTGAAAGCAGTTCTTTCAGCACAAATAGCACCACCGTATGAAGCGTTTTCAACGTTACAACCACCTATGAATTTATATTTTTTGTCATGTTCTTCTTCTTTGATTAATATAGAAGCTCCAACGTTAAATTTGGAGTATGGGCAATAAGCTCTATCTTGGTATTGATATGTGTTCTTGATTAAGTTGTATAATTCAGCGTCCATTACAAGTTATTTACTAATTCTGAAAATAAGGGAAAGGGGGGTTACATAGCCCTCAAAGAGTACTATATTAATAAAAAAACATAAATGACTTAAGATAAGCTACTTCAAGAGCATGTATTAATAAAAAAGATGGGGATTTGCCGTTGAACAAATTGAAAAGCAACCCAAAAGGGGAAAAAGGAAAGCTCTAACCTAAAAAAATTTTTTTTATCTGTTTAGGATATGTGTGTGAATATTTTGCGGGTAAGTAAAATATAGTCCCTTCTTGGTAACAAATAAGAAGTGAAGAAAGAATTTAAAGTCAGCTATTAAAAAAAATCAAAGTGGGATCGTTCAACTTATAAAATTTGAAAGAATAGCTGTATTTTATGAGCAATCATGATTCTATATATATATATATATATATTGTGGGTTTATACGAATTAGACCTAATACTTGATTGATGTTTCTGAAAAAAACTTGTTGATGTTTAATATACTGAATGATGTATTCTTTCTAATTACAGATTGTTTTTGTTGTTTTTTCAAGTTATTAAAAAAAAAAAATTAAGGAGCTATATACTAGTACATGCTAAGACGTTTATAGAGTGAAAAATCACTTATTTATAAAAAAAAAGAAAGCTTCATTTATTCCTACTAGATGATGTATTCTTCTGGTTTTAAGAGAGAGCCTTCTTTAAAAATGGGCATATCTTCTCTGAAATGTTAACATAAATAGTATTTTTGTATTTCACTTTTTGCATTAGAAATCATCAGTAAACCCTCCGGTTTTGGAACGTCTTTTATGTTTATGGAGGTTTTTTATTGGTCTAATTGATTAAAGTCAAGCAGTGTAAACACGTGACTTTTCTGTAAACAAACCGTGTATTTATACATTATATTCAGGTCATAAAGTTTTTTTTTTAATTACTGCATATATTGGGGTACGTATACACTATATAATTTGTACCTGTCTACTTCATTTCAAAAACATACATGTTGCCAAGACATAATAAAGCACTACCTGGATACAACGTTGTACTTGAATATGATGGCAGTAGCTTATATCCGAAACTGCATGGGAACATCGCCCGCCCACACTACTTTCCATTTTAGGACATTTACTGAACAAAAAAAAAAATTTGAATTAAAAAACACGGCTAACCTGATTAGGAAAACATCATGTAAACAACTTAATTCTAAGGTCAAATCCAATATCGATCTTCATTCAATTAATTCATTTTTTTTTTTTCTTTGTTTTTTTTCTTAACAAAATATTGCATAATTACTCAAGGCAACCATCAACACTCATAGTCAAAGCATAAATAAGGCTAAGACATAAACATAAAAAAAGAAAAAGAGCAGAACATGTCAGTTGAAATTCAACAGAAAATAGTGATGAAGCAAAATTCACCTTCAAAATCCCCTATATCTAAAACAACTAAAAAAGTAACAAAGACCCCTTCACCCAAAAAAAATGTGAAGAAATCGTTGATAAAGTACCTAGCCTCACCACCTAAAACAGAAACCAAAGCCAAGACACCAAGTAAATCCGAATCAAAAGCACATAATGAACATCAAAGCTCTAAAACTGCCATTCCAAAGAAGAAATTAATACAAAATCTGATTCAATTAGATCAGGAAATTATAAACTCGACACAAGACAATTCAAAAAATATATCTCCAAAGAAAAAAACTAAGAACCAACTAAGTCCGATAAAAGATTTTAGTTATAGACCACCTTCAAACACAGTATTTGATTTACAAGAGTATTTAGATGATTTGCAAGCTAGACAAATAGACGAAGATTTACATGATAGTGATTACAAGTTTTTGAAAAAGCAAATTCTTCAATCCAAAAAGGCAGTTGTTGTCACAGGTGCAGGTATATCAGTGGCTTCTGGTATACCAGATTTTAGATCACAAGAAGGTATTTTCAAACAAATCAAAGAAAAAACAAACTCGGAAAACAATGATATCAGCATGGGTACAGGTAAAGATATGTTTGATTTTAATTTCATTTATAGCTCGCCTAAGGCATTGTCATTGTTCAATGATATGATATTCGATCTTCACAAGAAAATAAAAAATACACAAAACACAGCATTTCATGGATTTATAGATAACTTAGCAAAGAAGAAAAAATTGAAAAGATGCTATACACAAAACATAGATGGTTTTGAAACTCATTTGGATAACTTAGTGATAAAACATCCTATAAGTTTAAAGAAAAAAGAATGGCCTAACGTCATTCAATTACACGGATCCATAAATCACTTACATTGCATAAAATGCAGAAAAATATTTGACATAGAAGACAAACACTTTGAAGGACAGATAAACAAAAAAGAGGGCTCTGATAGCCTCGACTATTTTATTGGTGAAGATAACACTGTACAAATTTCAGATCTACTCCCTGACTGTCCTGAATGTGCAGAAGCAGAGAGTGTAAGAATAGTAGCGGGAAAGAGACCTCAAGGAGTAGGAAAGCTAAGATCTAACATTATTTTGTATAACGAGGAACATCCAGAATCAGAAGGCATTGGAAGAGTGGTTGAGTCAGATATCTTAACAAATTCAGATCTTTTAATTATATGTGGAACAACATTAAAAATACCAGGTGTCAAAAGAATAGTCAAAGAGTTTTCTAAAAGTATCGAAAGTAAAAAACAAGAAACCGGAGAAGGCGGTGCCATTATTTGGTTGGGTAATGAGATTCCAAGTCAATCCATAGTTGACTATGTTGAATACATAGACTTGGTAGTTCTTGGAGACTGTCAAAAGTTTGCCAAAATGACAGAAAAATGGTTTGAATAAAGTATTCACCCTATTGCCAATTCAAATCGTTATTTTACTTACTTTTTTATGATTATATTTGAAAAAAAAAATAAAAAAGAAAGGTTCGTTATATATGTGTGATTACAATTCATCTATATCTATTTGATCTTTTGGTTCTTTTGGTTCTTGACCTTCAGACCATTGTGTAATATCATCAATGTAACTTAAAATGACTCTGACACTGTCTGGGTTACCAGCTTCTAGAGGTAAAAATTGAACCATACCAAAATCATCCACAAGATTGGAGATTCGGTTATTCAAGTTGTGATATCTAGGATTAGTATTTTTATTCAAATCACTATTCAAAATTAATGGGTCCGGGTTCAAGTATTTTTTCAATTTCTTCTTTGAATATTCATTCTTCACTAAGTCAACTTTACTTAAGATATTTATATGAGGTAGTTCTAACAAAATCATAGCAGACATGGCACTTAAGCATCCTGAGAAAAACTTGGAATCATCAATGACAAATGATGATTCTAATAGATAAGAAACACACAAGTTGATATTCAATTGGTATTTCAAATAATTCACTAATCTTGGTATCAAGTTGTAATGATTGTATAGTTCAATTTGTCCAGGTAAATCAATAATGAAGAATTCATCATTATAATCACCGATTTCTTCGTCTAGCCAATCTAAGTTTTCTAAAAGATATTCAAAACAGTAGATTAATCCACCATTTGGACCCAAGTTCATTTCATCCATACAATCTTCCAAAGAAATCAAATCCTTAATATCAATGGTAAATTCGTAGTCTTTAGGTTCAGCTGCTGGATCCAGGTTTATTAAATTACAACGTCTTGAGTTTTGTTGCATGTGGTTCACCAAGGAGTTACAAAATGTGGTTTTTCCTACACCTGCAGGACCAAGTACTAAAACACCGACTCTTGACATCTATAATTGTGTATTCTTGTGTAATTGTAGTAGTTTTATTTGGTTCTGTTAACTCTTATTCCTGTCCAAAGTGTGTGTTCGATAACTACAGTTCCACATTCAATTTACCTAATATGAAGAAAAAAAAAAAAAGAAATTAAAGAGAATCCAAATTTTAAAAAAAAAAATTCATTATCGGATATAAACATAGTATTATACTCTTAAAAACATAGATTTTGAGGAGGTGCAACTTCCGGTATTTCACCCCTTTCAAAGTCTTGTGCATTGAATGCATTCAGCACAACAGGTGGCAAGTCTCCTGTGTAACTTTGAGCATTGTTACTGGTTTGGTTGTTCAAAGCTGGCACATTGCCTGCTATGAAGTTTTGGCTTTGGCCTAATCCTGCTAATGGATTGCTGTTGGAAGCGGTAGCTGGCTGAGAGAGAGGATTGCCTGCATTCATTGGTTGCCCAAATGCACTTGACGTGGATGTAGCATTAGACTGGGTTGACGAAGTTTGTTGGCTGAATAGGTTGTTTGCTGAAGAAGCTGAGTTTTGTCCAAATGCAGAGTTAGTCTGTGGTTGTCCAAATGCAGAGTTGGTCTGTGGTTGTCCAAATGTGGAGTTCGTCTGTGGCTGTCCAAGTGCAGATGTATTTTGTGGTTGTCCAAATGCAGAGTTGGTCTGTGGCTGTCCGAATGCAGAGTTGG
>ERZ794949.240-NODE-240-length-20034-cov-3.835277_pt1 | contig 20034 bp, 11 predicted proteins | sample MGYA00511363_ERZ794949 | MGnify/ENA primary metagenome ERZ794949 (study PRJEB30137, sample SAMN04331402) | food metagenome | isolation source: T1 must sample point D1 replicate B | place: Australia: South Australia ...
AGAAAGAAAACAAGAAAGATATGAAGCAAGAAAAGAAGGCAGCCAAGGAGGAAATGAAGCATGATAAGAAAAAAGAGGGCTGTGGTATGGAGAAAGCAGAAAAGGCTGACAAGAAAGATATGAAGAAAGAAGAGAAGGCTGATAAAAAGGAAATGAAGAAAGAAAACAAGAAAGATATGAAGCAAGAAAAGAAGGCAGCCAAGGAGGAAATAAAGCATGATAAGAAGGAAAAGGGCTGTGGTATGAAAGGAAAGAAACCTCACAAAGGCAAACATCCAAAGGCCCCTAAGCCTTTGATTGACTTGATGAATGACGTCTACGACAAGATACTAGTCAGAAAAGACAAGGCCTTGAAGATTGATGCTGAGTCCGACAGCTTGAATTTGGACTTGAAGAACATTGACTGGTTGCCTTACTGGGACCAAATTGCTATCAAATACAGAATTTTAGGCCAGAACATGAAGTTGAAGTACTTCGAGAGAAAGTTTTTGGACAGGGATGGCCTAAAGGGAAGACCATTTTTCAAGCATTCCATCTACGCTGCTGGCCATAACTATGGCTATGCCTCCAATGAATTGCCAGGCTTAAGAGATGCCTTAGATGAATTAGATGTTGAGGAATTCTACCTGTGGTTAGTAAAGTTAGATCACATTTTCGACTAATTTATACATGGAAAGAAAGTACCAAAAAAGAAATAATGAACAAGTTAAGCAAATGGTTAAAAAAAAAAATTAGGTTAAAAAACATGTATCTTTATAAAACAGTAAGTTATATAAAACAAAAATAAATAAATAAGATAGTACCAGTAATTTAGGAAAACATAAAAACTAAGAATTAAAAATGGAAAGAGTATAGTTTTTGAAACTAGACTTTCTTCTTTCATCCATTGTGTACTCTACCAGTTGTTGACTTTACCAATGTATTTAACGTTGGCAACCCAATTCTTGTTAGTATTGTTGTGTTTAATTTCATCCTCTCTTACGTATAAGTGTCTACAGCTGTCCACATTCATATCGCTCTGTTGGGAGTTTTCCTCATATGATGCGTGCTTGAATTGACATCTATCTCCGTATCTGCAGTATCCAGTCTTGCTGAACTTCTTACATAGCTTAGTTTTGAACTTCTTATTAACTGTTCTAACATTCAATTCTCTTATCCCATGAGCAAATTGACATTTGTCATTGTATGGACACTGATTGGTTAAGATGAATTTTGTGCACAACTCCGTTTTGAATAGTGATTTGTTTGTTTTGTTGTTTTGAATTTCTTTGTTTTCTCTTACAGCATTGTTAACAGAAAGCTTTGTGCTTTCTGCCTTGCTGAAGCTGTTCAAATGGTTCAAGTACAAAGTGCTAGTTTCGCTAATATTGTCACTGTATCTTCTGTTGTCAGCATACATACCATCTATGCTGTTTTTGTAGTTAAGAAGCTCATTGTTTAAGTACTGGTGGCTGTTTGATGTGTTTTGGTTTGTGTAGTAATCGAAAACATTGGTGTTGTTGGATTTGTTCAGAATGTTGTTCAATTCGTTGATTTGAGAAATGCTACTGTGTAGCGTGATGTCACTGTTGAAACTCATTGTTTAGTGTGTTGATTTATATGTGTGATATTTGATGGTTTTTTTTTTTCACTTTATAAGCTTTAATTAAGAAACCAATACAAATTATCCTCATCATCTGAACGTTATCATTTCTATATATATACGATCATTACTGTCGATAAACATGAAGATCCTAATTTGCACATTACTTTGAACTTTGAGAGTTTTATTAACGTTGGCTGATTAAGTGAGAAAATTAAGGAACAAAATTGCGGTAAGAACAAAAAACGGGTGTATTTGATTTACACCCTTCTTTTTTTTTTTTTTGGTGGATGATAATGCGGTATAATATTATTGTGAGCTGTTTTCACTTACGTGTTTATAGATTACACCCTCCCATAAGGTGTAAATTGAATTTGATAACAGTAAATAACCAGGTATTTCACCAATTTGTATGATTCAGGTGTGTCTTTACCTATGATTTCTCAATTTTAGATTAAACACACTGATATGAATTTATTTGACGATGTGGCTGTGACCACGACCCAGCCACACCATCTCGTGATAAGCTTTCAGAACCGGCGCGCTTCGTTTCAAAAATTTAGCAGAAATCATATATTTTTTTTTGAGAAAGCAAGGATAAATCCGCTGTAATAACATAATGATATTACTAACAAAGCTATATACAAGATTGAAGTATATGATCATAAGCTTATTTTATACAAATATGGAAAATAAAAAACACTTTGATATTTTGGTAACATCAAATGTATTAGACACCGCGTATGTCTCATAAATATAAACATATCTGTATAGTAATATTGGTACAGATGATTTGTATGTGCACGACAAAAAAAAAAAAGGTTTCCGTATCAGATGAACTAATATGTATTACTGTTGACCATTGAAATTAATGTACATCTGATTGAGATGGTGTTTATATACATTAAAGAATATTGGTGTCACCGAAAATTAGCCAACAGTGACATATAAATAATCTATGTGTTTGAAAAAGAAAACAGAAAAAGCATAATTAATGAGATACATTTGAATATGTGGCGACATATTATTAAGCACACCACATTAGCAAAGTCTTACTCGCTAAACTCTGACAAAACGCCTGTACTGTTATGTGCTAATGCTAACAAGATGCCCTATCTGCTATAAATTATCTATGGATTTATGAATAATTTTTCACGGCTCTTTTTTTTTTCTAATAATGTGTTTTATCGTGGTGCAAGTCTTACCAAAATACAAAAAAAATAAGAAGCAAAAAACGGAGTTAACTACGGTTTAGCATTTAACTCTTCATCTTATGTGCTAACTGTTCATGTTAATAACCCTAAATTGTTTATCAATCCACTCCCCCCTTTCCAAAGAAAAAAAAAATGATATAAATACTGACAACCTCTTATACAGGTCATAGATTTATGTAAAATATATAAAGGCCAACTTTTATATTTATCAACCCTTTATCAGCTAACAAAACAAAGTTTATACAATACTTAGTTGACTTTACATAAAAAAACCAAACATCTAAAAAAATATACTGCAAAATGAGTGATGAGCAGAGCCAGCAAACACACAGCATGATGCGTCAAACTGACAACATCATCACATTTCTTTCAAACGACAAAGTTGAATCTACCATCCAATACGATGCAAACAATGTTTTGCTTCAAGATGATATTTCCAACAAAGAGATCGATACCACAAATAACTACTCTTTTGACTTCAAGAAGTTCAAGTTCAACAACAAACCGGTTTTCTTCATATACGCCATCATAACCTGTGTTAGTCTTTCCCAAGAAATCTTGAGCTCAGCAAGTTTCTTGGAGTTACAACTAAAGAAGATTCAAAGTCATTCCGATGAAGCAGGAAGCAGCTCAGAGTATTTGTCATACATGAAATGGTCTGGTATCGTTTTCACCGTTTTGCAAATGTTCAGTGTTTACTTCTTTGGTTCCATTCTGGATAAACGTGGTGTGAGATTTTCTGCTTTGTTATTTTTAGTTTTTTATCTGTTGAGTAATGTGACCAATCTGTTTTTGATGTCTGATTACTACAACTTTGACTTTTACAGCTACATATTCTTTAGACTGATTGCCAGCCTTGATGGTGGGTTTGTTGTCCTTGTAACAATAATGAACGCAGGCATAGCTGATCTTTATGAAGTCCATACCCAAAGAATGGTTTACTTCAACTATCTCTACAGCATTATCGGAGTCTCAACCTTTGTTGTTCCATTTTTCACCACATTCATCATTAAAAAATTTGGAACTTATTCCACTCTACAGGTTCAAACAGTTATTACTTTCGTGAACATTGCATTTGTTTATTTGTTGCTAAACAACAAACCGGAAACTAACAACGCCAATGATGAGGATACAATAAACAAGAATCCGGTTAAAATTACTCAGAAAAAAGTTGATCCTGTTAGTAATGTATTGAGTACGGCAGAAGTTATCATGGCAGAAACCAACATAATCAGAAAAATCATTAAACAGTTTGAAGTCTTTGCTCTTCCTAAAAACACTGGTATAGCCAGAAAAAATGTCTTCATATTAGAAACAATTAAAATACTGTCATGTTTTGATCAAGCAACAATCAGCGTTGGTGTCTCTTACCTGATGGTGACTTATCACTTTAATGCCATTCAACTTAACTATATTACTTCCTTCTTTGGCTGCTATGGTTGCTTGACTTCGTTTTTTGGTATCAAGTTATTCTACTATGTGGTTAACAACTTAACAAGCCTAAAGCCATCTACCACATTTTTTGATCGTGTAGATCAACTTCAATTATTTATCAATTGCGGATCCTCTTTGCTTGCATTCACGTTGCCTATCCTATTCAGAAAATCATGGTTAGGACAAGTACTCATGTTGTTTTGTTTGGAGACCTTCATTTGTGTTGGGCCGATTTTGGACAACGGAATAATCAAAATCATTGAGCATGAAGAAGAATATGTCAAGCTGAACTCAGACGAGGAAAACAGCCCATTGCTGGCGACTGATAATAATGAAGTTTCTAATGAGTCTAACAATGAAAAGCCTGCTAAATCTAAAACGGCTATCATCTTTTCCTGTTATACAATCCAAGATAAACTGTCAATGGCTCTGTTCAGCACCGCATTGTTTCAAGTTTTGGACATGACGAAGGATTCTTGTCCATGGGCGTTTTTTGCTGTAGCTTGTTTCATCTCATTCATCAGATGTATTATTGCATTGTCGGTTGAGCCAAGAGACTAGTTCATCAGGCTATTTATTAAGTTTTCTTTAATTTGATTTTAATTTCTATTTTTTTTTTTTCTGTTTACTTTGAGGAAAATCAGAGATATGATATTGACGGTGGAATGTTCATTAATGATAACCTTTTTTTTACCCTTATTTTTCTTAAACATAGCATAAACCAACATATAACCAAGAATTATCCAAATTCTAAAATGGGATATTCAAGAGCACCTATGCCTTTGCCAAACTCTGGATTTGAGTCAGATGTGTTTTCAAATGCAACAATAACCTCTGATTTGCAAATTCCAGCTAGTTTCATTAGAAATAATCAAACTCCAACCCCAGTTCCTACAAATAGTTTGGATGGTTCTCCATTACCAACAAATGACCACATAACATCGTTGTTGGTTTCATCTGATAATGATGTTCCCAGCTATGTCCAACCGTTTATCTATACACTTTTGAGAGACTCCAATAGCCAGGCAAAGACCAGTATTGCCTTGTCAAGTGCTCATAAAGATCAAAAAGTCATTGGTGATCATTACGCGTACAATCCAGTTGCCATCTATGAATTGATAATTGGAAACATAGGTACATGTGCTATCAAGGATGAAACCATCGTGTTTGATAATGGTAATGTTTCCTTAGTTCAGGGACAAGGACTGGTCACTGTGGAAGTGACAAACAATACAAATAATATTGTTATACACAGTCAAATCGGAATACGAGATGTGTATGAAATCAAAGGTGGTAATTCCAAATGTTTTGGTGTTCAACTTAACAACAATAGAAAGTGGATACTGTACACAGATAACCTGAGTATAAATGTTCAAAGAAATGATAACACAGGTATGTTTCAATTAGCATTCAATGGTCGCAGTGGGATTATTCAATTATTTCCCGATACTAGTGACCAAAATAGTCTTTTATCAATGGATTTCAACACTATAGCCAATCTATTGAAGCTTGGTAATTATGTCCAGAAAATGACTGTTTCTACTTCTTCCGAAAGCAACGACATTCTTCAATTTAACTACAAGCTGAAGTATGCAGATAGAGAAGCCTTAGTTTTTTTATTACCACACCATCTTTTAGACTTGAAAATGAGTTATATTGAAAAAGCAAGTCTTCAACTGTACTCAACTGTTTACGGGACCATGGAGGGGTTTTACACGTCAGGAAAGATACTGTTTGATTACTCAAAGCAAGAAGATGATTTATCTTCATATGACATACTTTCAGACAAAAAAAATAGTGTATTTCATCAAAAGATCAATCATCTATTAGATGATCTAACCTCTATAAGAGAAGTTTTGGTCAATAATGACTTTCAGCAGTGTATGAACAATTTAGAAAATGAAAGCAATCTTGATAGTATGTATTTCTCGGGAAAAGTATTCAACAAATACGCATGGTTGCTTTATGTATCGGCGGAGCTTCTTCACGATCATGATCTTAGTGAGCAGTTATTTACAAAGATCACACAATGCTTGAATAAGTTTATACAGAATCAGCAAATATTGCCGTTGTTATATGACACCAAATGGGGAGGTATTATTTCATCTGGAGACATGAGTCAAGACTTTGGTAATTCCATGTACAACGACCATCACTTTCATTACGGTTATTTTGTTCTTACTTTTGCAATTTTGGGCTGGTACAAGCCCGATTGGTTTTCTCAAAACAAGTTCTACTCAGACTTGTTACTAAGAGATTATTGTAACATCGATGATACAGATGACAAGTTTGTTAAATTCAGAAACTTTAGCTGGTTTGAAGGACACTCATGGGCCAATGGTGTATGGCCATCATTAGATGGGAGAGACCAGGAATCCAGCAGTGAAGATTATAACAGTGTGTATGCGATGTTTCTTTATGGATCTGCAACCAAAAACTATAAGATGCAACAAATTGCAAAACTGCAACTAAACATAATGAAAAGATCAAACAATATTTACTTCTTATACAAAGACAAAGACTTGAATAATGAAGTCAGTATTAATGAAATGAAGAAAAATAAAGTGTGTGGGATATTTTTCCAAAATAAAATTGATTACGCCACTTATTTCGGGCTGAACACTGAGTACATACACATGATTCATTTCATACCAGGTACATTCATCAGTAGATATATCAGAGATAACGAATTTGTCAGTGAAGAATGGAATCAAAAGTTAAAGGATATTCACATTGATAACAATGGCTGGAATGGTTTACTTAAGCTGAACAGAGCTCTCATAAGTCCCGATTCCATCAGTTTCTTCAAAGATGTTAATCTCAATAGAAACAATCTAGACAATGGTCAAAGTCAAACACTATCCCTGATTCTTGCAATTTTGTGGAATACTTGAATCACCAATGAGAAAAAGTTAAAATTATATATAAATACTGACTAATCATCTTCCTGGTCTTCTTTGGCCAGACCCTTTTCGAATATTTCCTTACCAGTAAGTCTACCAGCATGTAAAAGTTTCTTTCTTTCTTGGTCTCTTTGGTCCAAATTCATCTCCTCTCTAAACTTCAATCTCCACTCGGCAAAGTTGTCTTTTGTCACAGGTGTTCCTTTGAATTTGGCATTTTGGATTTCCAATTTTTTATTAAGTTTTTCTTGATGTATTTGATCGAAGTTACTCAATTGTTTGGTTAACCCAGCTTCAAAGTTTTCCTTCAAATATGAGATAATATTAAACAGCATTGGTGTTCCTCCAAGCATGTAATTGTCTATCATTTCCGATTTCCAGGATACGACATCGTAGTTGTCTAAGTCAGTCATATCTTTAGTTTCTTCACCAATCAGCATGTTGAAGAAGGTGGAGTTTCTGATGTGGCAGTTGAAGGCTATATCAACACCATCCTTATCAATGACATCACCGTCATCATCAAACACAACACCGTTGTGTCCCTCGTCATCATCCTCTTCATCGTATTTGGATTGTATATATTCATCATTGTACTCCACGTAGGGCTTGATTTTCAAATATGGAACAACTTCCGGATCATTCAAGTATTCCAAAGGTAGCTTATATTTCAAGTTCACCTTGTGAACCAAGTTGTTTTCAATGGAGTCTATGGTATATTGGGAGTTTTCAGGAGGCACGAAATCTATCTTCAAGCCTTTAATTTCAAAGATCAATGGGTTTGGATGGTTTTCCAAACTATAAAGTGACCAATCTATTTCTTCTTGTTCATAGTCTGACTCCTCATCTTCAGAGTCAGATTCATCATCTGAAAGTAAAGGGCCATCGATTTGCTCATAGTCGTTGTCACCTTTATTTAGAGTGTAATCGGTTAGGTTTGGAGTAATGACGAATTCATCTGGATAAATTGTTTGCAGGATTTCCAATTCCTGTATTTGTTGTTCACGAATATCTTCCATATCTAAAAATTAGTCAACTTTGTGCTGATAATTGGTTTGGTTCAGTCTTTATTACCAATTAAGCTGATCTCATCAGAAACCTAAAAGAACAAATTCCATATTACCAATTTTTTAAAGAAAAAAATTTTTTTTTGTTTTGGCTTGCTTCTGAAAATATACCAAACACTGTGTAGCGTTTAACGGTGGTACACAATAAGCAAAATAAAAAGATAGATAAAATGCATTAATCATTTGTGTAAACTTTACATAATTTAAATCATATTCAATAAATCACCAAATGGGTCATCGCTCTTCTTGGATTTATCAAAGATGTTATTGTTTTGAGTGGTACTTGTTTCTGTTTGGAAATCACCAAATTCATCATCCTGCAGAGGACTGGCAGTGTTCCAAACATTTTCGTAGTTTTCCTCAAGTGTGTCTAGACTCTCTTTAGAAGAATTGACATTTGCCTCAACGTTATTCTCAGTACTGGTTGGAGCTGTGGTCTTAGGAGCTGGTTCAAAGCTTAGCAAGTCAATCAAGTCAGTTTGCTTTTCTTGTTTTTCCTGTTCCTCCTTTTGCTTTCTCTTTTCTTCTTGTAACTTGATCTGCTCCCTCAAGATCTGTCTTCTTTGTGATCTTTGTCTATCTACAATGCTACCGCTTCTTGTTGGTTTGCTTTGTGTTGTTGCATAGTATTCTTCATCCTCATCTTCATCATTGAAGCTTTGTGCATAAGATTCGTCACCATTGGATCCCATGTTTCCACTTTTATTGATCTGGTCTTGCTGACGCTTGTATTTCTGTCTTTCTTGTCTCAAAAAGTCCTTGTCTGTCATCAACATTAGAATATTGTCGTTTTTGTTGTGAATAACTCTTGTGTGGACTTCCATCTTCCCATCACCAGCTACAAGAACCTTGTACTCAGGCAACTTCTGTTGGAAAATGGAGCTATGTTTCTTCAAACACTTCAATACTTCTTGCAGATCCTTTGTGGTAGGAGAGTTCAAAATCAACCACTCAATAACAATTAGACACTTCAATACCACTCTATATTCCAATCCATAGTTGATGTAATCCTTTCTTGCCTTTTCATAGAAATTTTTGGAGTCATTGGCCATGTGATCGACCAGTCTCTTCAAGGTATATTCTGTAAGTAGGTACATAGGAACCTGGTATCTGTGTCTAACAATTTTCATCAGGTGTTTCTGCAAAGGCCCCCACTCATCTGTGTTTGTAGCTCTTCTTATATCGACTTGGTAAGGCTCATATTGAACCAAAAGGTTTTGTGTGAATCTAGCTGCGTTTTTGATGTCATGTAACCCAAGATTGGATATTTTCTTAGTAATTTTATCAATGTTCATGCTACTGTTTTAATATTGCTGTCTATGGTGGAGCTGCTCTTTTATTATGTTATATGAAGAAGGTGCTTATTACATAATCAAAAAGCAAATCTACTCAAGGATAAAAATAAAGTTTAGGCTTCTATATCTTGTTACTCCGTTCTGTTTAGCTTTTTTTTTTATCCAGGGGAAAGACACGCTGAAATCTACAAATTTTTTTACTTCTTATGTCCGACCCCACATCTCCAACAACACCCGAAAAAAAAGAAAGAAACCATCTCAAGAACTTCCTAATTGGGCAAGCTACGTTCATACAAATATTCACAGTTCAAACATAAACTTGAACACCACAACAGCTTATTTCGTTGGCTATTCAAAAACAAAAAGATGAAATTTGTAGGTTTGATATCAGGTGGTAAGGATTCCCACTATAACATACTTCACAGCATCAAAAATGGCCATTCTTTGACGTGTTTGGCAAATTTGAGACCATATGATAAGTCTCAGCAAGAACTGAACTCATTCATGTTCCAAACATGTGGCCATGACTTACTGACAAAGTACGAGCTAGTCACTTCTGTTCCTATTGAATTTCACGATATTCATGAACACACCAGTGAAGTCACCACTCTAACTTACGAACCCACCAGCAAAACAGATGAGATTGAAATGTTGTACAAGTTCCTGAAAAACATAAAGGAAAAGTACGATGTTGAAGCTGTTTCCGTTGGTGCTATTTTGTCTTCGTACCAAAGAAACAGAGTTGAGGATGTGTGCAATAGACTAAACCTAAAAGTATTGAGCTATTTGTGGCAACGAGATCAAAACGACTTGATGAGGGAAATGTGTGAATTTGAATCCAGTACAGGCATGCCCTTTGATGCCAAAATCATTAAGACTGCCGCTATTGGCCTAAATGCAGAAGATCTTGGAAAGTCATTGCAGCAAATATACCCAAAGATGTTGAAGTTGAATAAAATGTACGATGTTCATGTTTGTGGTGAAGGTGGTGAATTTGAGACTATAGTGTTGGATTCTCCAATTTTTGATAAGGGCTTTTTCAAGTTGAAAAATGTCAACATCGTCAATAACAGCGATGAAAACGATGATGTGTATAGTTGTATGCTGGATGTTGAGGTTGTAGAAAGAAAAAGAGACTTGAAGCTGCTTTCTACTGCACTTGACAACATAGAATGTCCTAATTTGTTGTCGAAAAAGTGGTTATCTGTTGACGAGCAAGCCAATAATGAAGACTTTACTGTAGACTTACAAGAACTGGAGATTGATAGTGAGGAAGCATCTTGGCAAGAATATAAAATGAACGTTTGTAAAGTTGGTGGACTTCTACACATTCAAAACATTCAACCCCAAGACCCAGCATTGAATTTAGATGATCAGTGTTCACAAGTTTTCAAACAACTCTTTGATATACTTAGAAATCACAACATTTCCAAAAGACAAATCTTAACTACATCATTAATCATCAAGGATATGTCAAATTTCCAGCATATCAATAAGAATTACGTGAAGTTCTTTAGTGGCATAGGTGCTCTGCCCCCATCAAGAGCATGTTTGGGCTCTAAGCTTATCAAGGGTGACTTACAACTATCTGTAGTACTGTCTCTTGATGACAAGCTGGAAAAAGATGGGCTTCATGTACAGGGTATTTCATACTGGAATCCTTGTAACATAGGTCCATATTCCCAATTTATCTACCCAAAGGTGAAAGGTAACGACAATAAGATTGGATACATGGCAGGTCAGATACCATTGATTCCAAAGGCCATGACTTTGAATAATAGCTTTGACGAAATAGATTCATATGACTTGAAAAAATGGATAAAGGATGTTGTATTAACCTTCAGAAACTATGACCACTTAAAAAACACTCTCAACATTAAGTGCAATCTTCTAACCACAATATACATTTCAAATGAATATAAAACATTGTCATTAAGTGAAAAAATACAAGTGGTTAAGTACATGTGGGATGTCACATGTAACCCATACAAGATAGACATCAATGATGAACTAGAGGACAACAACAAATTTTATTATGAAAAAGATACATTCGACGAATACGATGATTTGTGCTTGAACAACTTGTGTATAGTTGAAGTTGACCAGCTACCAGCCCATGCTCCTATTGAAATGGGTGGTGTAATCTGTCAAAATTTGGACTGTAGAAGTGACGATGATGATCTACAACAAATAAAACCCCCTGCCGAAAGTGTTGATGTTTACAGTGATGACAATCTGAAATACAGCTTCTCCACAACGTCATTCAACACAACTGATGAGTTCTTGTCCTTCATGCAAGACCAATACAAATATCCCTTCCAAGGAACAGTGTACTTCAAAAGCGAAAAGATATCAAATTCTCAATTTTTTGAATTTGAAAACTTGGAATACTTTGCTGTTAAGAATGCTTTTGATTATAAGGGAACACCAAGTCCTATTGTTATGCACTTGAAAAAAATTGATATCTAAAAGTATATATTATGATTGTATATTCTTGTAATTTAATCAAACCTTATTTAAACATTTTTTTGAATCTTGAAGATTTCTTTTTTTTGGTTTCAACAACTTCCGTCAATGTTTCATCCTCAGATTGCTTCATGTACTCACTTGGCTTAGATGTTTCTTCAACGTACCTCTTCTGTTCAAATGGTCTTCTGTTTTGAGAGTCTGGGATCCTTTCCCTAGTGTTGTTGTACTTGAAAAAGTCAGGAATGTCTTCTTCTTCCTTTTCATCAACTTTCAAGTTCAAGACACTTCTAGGTCTGTTGACATTCAGAACATTTTCCATGAACTTAGCACTGGTCATGATTTCATCACTACCAATGAATACATCCTTGTTTTTCCAAACACCTTGGTCATAAGCACTTTTGACTTCACCATGCGTCAGTCCTCCTATCACGTAATAAAAGATTCTTTGTCTTTCAACATTGGTTTGATTTTCCTTTCTCAAGTTCCAACTTGTTTTGATTTTGTTTGTTCTGCTGTTGCTGCTGTTGATTATTTCCTCAACAGGATATTCTTTGGATTGTTCTTGTCCCTGTAAATCCTCATTCATCTCATACAACTCAACAGGTATCCCCTTGACAAACTTGAACTCATCTTCCGGTAGAAGCAACGCATTGGAAATACTCTTACTAATGTTAACACCACAGGCAGGAATGAATCTCGAAGTGGTGTAAATGTCATAGTTGTTTGTTATACTTTCATGATAAAACTTTCTTCTGCCATCTAATTCATTGTACAAGTATGGCGAAGTGTTGTTGCTTTTGAAGATTTTTAGCTTACTTTGTTTTAGAGTAGGCTTGAGTAAATTCAATCCCAAAATCTCAAAATTTTTTATAAATTCAACAAAGTGTGAGAAATAGGGATGCTCATGATCAACATTCATGAAGCTCAACAACTTGATCAAATCCTCTTCAACAATTCCGTTTCTGTATATGCAATATAGAGTTATAACTCTGATTTTGTCATTAATGTTTATTTTATCAATACTTAACACATTTTCTATCAAGAATTCTAGAGTAAAGTTTTTTGAGCAATTGTCACCAGCTATATCTTTACCAAATCCAGCCATGATCTGCTCTGTATCTGCGATGTTTTCAGCTAGTTTTTTTGAATCTACACAGCTTAGGCATTTTTCTATCAAAGTTTTATGTAAAATCAACTGCCTTCTCTCTTCATCAAACATTTTCAAATGGGCGACAACAGATAGTAAGTCACTTGATGTTTTGACATTCTTTTCCCTATCTACAAGCAAAGGGTTGTCATTTATGAGCTTTTCAATTTTTTTATTAATCGCGTTCTTAGCATCAACAATGTGCATGTACTTCAACTCTGTCCAAATTTTATCGTAGATATCCCTGACAATGCTATCTTTGTCGTCAAGACCACCTGTTTCATTTTCAACTTGATAAGTGTATACATCAGTTTCATTGTTGAATGTGTCCTTGTCCTGAATTTCATTATAAACCAAACTTTGATAGCTGAAATCATGAATTAGAGGAGATACTAAGTCCAAAGTTCTGTCGCAAATAATCATAATACTTCTTTGTCTAGAGCTTCCTAGGTTCAAAAAATCATCATTAAATCTAGCATAGTTATCAAGATCAACTTGTAACTTCTCGGCTACTAATTTGGAAACACTCTTGAAGTTATGTTGTTCCTTTTGCTGTTCGCTAGGGTTGTAATACCTAATTATTGGATATTCATTTGTTATTACACATATACCTATCAAACTCTGAACTATGTTATTAATATATGACTCAACAACATTCAAACACTCCTTGTTATATATAACTTGAAAGGCTTGACTGGTGTTTAATGATTTGAAGCAATGGTTTTGTAGAATGATATTTGATAATTTGCACTCCTTAAACGATTCAATAAAGTATGGCAATCTATCTTGATTGTCCAAAAATTTCTTTAAGCCAGATGTTAGGCCAGGAAGGAATCTTATGTGACATTTTTTGTACTTTGTGGGGAATTGTGAAAAGTCTGAGTTCATTATTTTTATGTTGTATTTGGTGGGCTTTAGCAAATAAATACATTCTATAGGATGTTCACCTTGTCTTTTAACATCATCAATCAGGTCATAATGAATAACGTGTTTGAGAAGAACATTGTTGTGTGTGTTGTTATGATCCAGTGGGAATATGTGGTCAAAAATCTCTTGAACTTGTTTATCGATGACTAAGAACTTCAAGTTGTTGAATGTTTTCACTTCATCTATAATTTTGAGAAGATATTGTCTCTGCAAATCAACCAATGACATATTTGAAGAAGTTTGTGGTTGGTTTATATCAGCCAAGGAAAGTGAATTGGTGTACACTTTTGATTCACATATCAATGTAATAGTACTGTAAGTGTTTACTTCTATTTTGTATGTGTGTGTGTTTTTTTTGTTGCTGTATTTTTTTTGGGGTTCATTTGATCTGCGGATATAACCGGTGATGTGCCAAAAAATTTAACAAATATAAATTGGAATATTTGCCACATTAAAAATGTCTTAATTTTAAAATACTTTCTTTTGTAACCTTATGCGTTTCTTTACATACTGATGCTAAAAGAAAATATGCCTAACCGGCTATGTAGCTATGTGCAAGTTTAAATCAACTTTGTTTAAAGTATTTCTGTAGATGTTTCATCAACTCCATGTTTGCTATATTCCCGATCATCGAACGTTTTTCTGATTTTTTTTTTTCTTGCACATTAACTCCTCAGAAGAGTTAAACAGTACATGAATGTAATCCTAAACCAATGAGTAAATATGTCGTCATCCCGAATTAAGTACAAACACTTAAACAATGTCATCGCTAATGTAGATGAATTTATTGATCTTGATCAAATAAATAAACTCTACAGTACCTTAACAATCCTGTACCATAGAAACAAGAACCAATACAAAACTAACTACATACTCCTGTTAAAGACTATCAAGCAGTATAGACTTCTGCTACTAAAGGTGATATTAATATGTAAAGATAAAAACTATGAAGACCTTTATACTTATTTAAAGTCCAAGTTCATACTAAGGAAAAAAGTCTTGAAGAAAACCATTTATCAATTATACAATGTGATAAATAATAAAACGTTCATCAACATGGCTTTGTTCATGATCACATTGATTTCTGATGTTCACAACATTCTAATCAAAAACTTTACTGAAAAGATTGATGAAATCCTAACGAGCAAAGGCATGGAAATTAGGTACCTCAAGGAGAACAGATTTAGAATCATGAAAAAAGTTGTTAAAAATACTAAGACTGTTATTTCAAAGGAGGAAACTCCAATTCAAGAAAATGTGGATATAGGGGAGCTGATAGAAGAAACACCTACCATAGAAGTGAAAGTTGAATCAAATAACACTTCTCAAAAGGATAAAAAGAAGAAAAAGAAAAAGAAGAAGAATTTAATAGATGACATCTTCAGTGGGTTCTAAATATTCACAATCTAAGCCGGATACATATTGTTTCGCTTATCATCGGAAATAAAAGTTTCTTTTTTTTTTTCTTTTTCTAAAAAATAAAGTTGAGAAAAATCAACATGAACAAACTAGATCAACATTATTTCATCTGATATATACCAAAAAAATTAAACAAACCAATACACTTTTTTACAAATGTTGAAACACCCTGTACAAAAACTAGCCACCAACAATAAAGGTGATCTATTATACACTTTAGTCAAAGACACTTTCCAGGTCTATCAAGTTTCTTCCAATGAAATAACCAAGATTTTTGAATACAAAGACACCTATAAGGTTGAAGACACTCCTAAGGAAACTTCTTCTGAAGAACCACCTGTAAAGAAAAACAAAAAATCAAAGAAACCATCAAACTATCAACCTAACAAACATCAATTGGAAAACTACGAGTTTTTAAGATATTTGAACGTCTCCCCATGTGGTGGGTATGTCTTTGTGATTTCTGATTTTGATAAGTCTGTTCTTGTCTTCAACCAAGTCCCAAAAGATGATACATACACTTTCAGTTTTGTCAAGAAGCAAAGTTTCCCAAAGAGACCAAATTGCTTGGCATCCACCGACAAGTTTTTGTTTGTAGGTGACAAGTTCGGTGATGTTTATGAAATTGATTATAAAACCTCAGAAACCTCCAATGTTGAAGGCATGAAGCCTATTTTGGGTCATGTTGGTTTATTGACCAAGTTGGATATTTTGGAATATGACAACAAGAAATTATTGATGTCCTGTGATAGAGACGAACACATTAAGTTATCACATATTCCACAATCTTTCATCATCAACAAGTTTTTGTATGGCCACAAGGAGTTCATTTCTTCAGTTGTGAAGATTAACGATTACGTTTTAAGTTCCGGTGGTGATAGTTTCATCATGTTGAGCAACTGGAAAACAGGAGAATTGGTCACAAAATTTGAATACTTAGACTTGATAGAAGAAACCGATATTGTTCCTGAAATTCATAATGCCCTAGATAGATTCCAAAAGCAAGGTGAGGAGAAAGTTAACGAATTCTGTATCAGTGATATGATTTATGATGAAATCAACAACAAAGTTTACTTTGCCATTGAAGGTGTAAAGAAAGTCTTTGTTTTGAACTTCCAGGAAAGTGAAGGAAAGTTGGAATTGGAAAGTACCATAAAGGTTAACAACATAGTATTGAACTTTGCCTTTTTGAACATTGAAAACAAAAGAAAACTAATTTTCAACACCAACAGAGAAACAAACGAAAGCATAGTTGAAATTTTGGATAATGATAATTTACAAATGGATTCAAAGTCAACTGAATTAGTTAACTCAGAAATTTCTAAAAACACAGAGAGCGAGCACTTTAATATTGCTGATAAGGATAACGATATGTGTCCAATAAACATCAATCACAACTTAAGAAAACATGTCGACTTTTATTAAACGTATATATCTGTGAAAATTCCTCTCAATAAAATACAGATCCACTTCTATATATATTAAATGTATTTACATATCTCATTGTAATATTGATTGAAATCAGCAGTATTTCTGTTGAACCCAATTGTCCAAACTCTATTGAAGAATTTCATTACTAAGTCATTGTCATTTTCAACATCACTTATATCCAGGTCGTTGAACTTGTCAATATGCTTCAAGATATACAAATAATCAACACCGATTTGTAATAGGGTATCAATGCTGACATTGGACTTTTCATTTAAATTCAAGATCTCAATAAAGTAGTCAGAGACAATCTGTATGAAATTGTCAATAATGTTGTTCAATAACTTTGCGCTTGAAAATCTTGAATAAATGTCGTTCTTGATTATATCCAAATTCATTAGAGTACCTACAACATTGTTGGATATTCTGATGTCATTGTTGATTGTGAATGTTGTCCAATAGTTTTCAAACTCATCTGATTTATAAGGAGTGTAGTTATTCAAAATATTCTTCAACTTTAAGCAATCCTTCTTGATGTATTTATCAATAGTTCCGTTCTTGAAATCTGATAACAAACTCTTGGCACTATGATTAGAGATGATGCATTCAATGTTCATCAATGATTCTATGTTGTTCAATATCATCAGTTCCTTATTTTCATTACTGTACTTATCAATCATGACTTTTATACAATCAACGATAAAGTCGTTGTTGCTGTACTCAAATTTGGACACCAGTATATTTGAATGGAACTCAATGATCTTGTAAAACAAAACAGAACTTATGGTCATGTTCTTGAAAGCCTTCAAAGGAATCCAATCTTCCAGTAAAAAGATATTCTTGATGTCTTTGTTCAATAAATCATTCAAAATGTTGATGATGTTATACTGAATGGAGGAAATGTCAAATGAAATATCTTCATAAATTGACAAAACATCAGCATAGAACAAAGTTAATGATTTCACCCAGTTCAAGTATTTAGAGTTGTCGTTTATCAATGATAAGTGAGAGTCTGAGAATGATACTATTTTCTTTATAACATTTGTCTTTATGATGTTGATATCCTCGTCAACATCAGCATCTATGACTATTTCCTTGTTGTCAAACTTCTCAGTAAGTTCTGTTGTTAAAAACTTGACTATTTTGTAATAATCATTGTTTAATGAATCACTATCAGTATTGATGATGTTGTAACTTTCATCGTCAACAAGATCAATTAGGTGATCACTTCTAAGCTCTGTAATAATGAATTCAAAGTCCTTCAAGTCATTCAACAGGGGAATCATAACCGTTATTATGCTGTTCCAATTTTTCCAGAAATCATTACTGTGTTTATTGTTCATGATTGAAGTGTTCAAAATGTTGAACACGTTATTTGTATGATTCTCATCCAAAAGCAAGAAATTGTAATAGTTTTTACAATATCTTTTAATGATGTTTTCATTATCCTGATTGCTAGTGGATCCATATTCGTTAAAAGTAATAACCTTATCGATCTTATCAATGGTGTCAATCATCTTGTCCAGCTTCAATTTCATCCAATACTTGATGACGTCTCTGTCATTCAGTACTTCATCATCAGTTTCTGTTATAAATCTGTTTATGACATTGCAATGATAGTTCAATAGTAGTAATGAGTTAATGTTGTTCAATATATCCAAATTGCTGTAGTACTTGGTTTTTAACTTTACAAGAACCTTCACAATTTCAGAGTCCAATTTGTTGATGATTATTGGCTTGTCAATGGTTTTTTTGTAATTTAAGTATAAAATAAGCACATGAATAAGTTCATTGTCCAAGTTCAACTCATACAGTCTTAAAACAATATTTGGTAGTGTAAACAGCAATACGATGTTGTGGTTGTTTGTAACCTTGTTGAAATTAGTTTTGAACTTAACTAATTGACTCATTTGATTGTGTTTATAATTTTTATAATTAGATAAGTCATTAACTGCAGCATTAAGTTTACCTAAGATATTGTTAAACTCATGGTCATTATTAATAACATTGTCAAACCCCTTGAATATAGAGTTGATATTCTTTTTCAAAACTAGAATTTGATTTATATTTTTATTTGTTGAAGCCTTGAGTAAATCATTGTCAATGGCAAGGTTGGTAGTTTTCGATGATGACAAATACTTATTGACATCGAAATATTCACTTTTTAAATCAACTGCACTATCATCTGATGGTTTGTTTGGCTTTGTTACGATAGTCTTTTTGTTTGATTCATAAAAACTATTTAGGTCATAACTGTTGTTAATAATGTCGATTGGTTCGTTCTTTTTTTCCACTATTGTTGCCTTCTTTAAACTAAATTCATCATACAAGTTAATATTTTCATTGTTTTCAATGTCGTACTTAATATTAGTAAAGTTTATGTTGTACTTTTCATAGATATCGCTCATGTATGTGTTTGTCAGAGATGTGTTTGGTGTTATGTATACTGATCTTAAAAAAAATATATGTTATAAACAAAAAAAATGTAAAAATAAATATAAAATACAAATTGTAGATATATCCGACATATACTAAATTTAACGTAAAGATTTCTCCTATAATCAATCATAAATGTTTAAGGAAACAGAAGATGGATATAAAATAAACACAGTGTCATTGTGATAATAATCCTTATTCCTCGAATGAATGAAAAAGACAAGTGATCTTCATTTGTATTGATTCTCAGACACTGTAAAAATTTACACTAGCTAATGTTGTTTCTATTTTTTGAACATCTAGTAGTTAATAAACTAAAGTAGAGCCATGGATCATACTTTTTGTTTCTTTGAACCTTTTGATTCTGTCTCTAGTTGTCTTTTTCTATTTTCTCTTTTATTTATTTCACTGACCAAGTTCTTTATCTCTCTCTCTTGATTACTTTTCTTAGCATTATCAGGTTTTTTCGAAGGTTTTTTAGTTTTCTTGTGTTTGCTTTTAAGTTTATTATTATTATATTCCAGAACTTCATTGAACAATGGATTGAATCTCATTATATCAGGAAGAACTATATATTTGATATCATTACCTTTGATAGCTTTATCATCTAACTTTGCATTCAAGGTTTTTGTTTCTATGTTCTTTAAAGTTCCCTTATTGTGTTTGTTATTCAATGTGGCAATAGTTACAGGATAGTTGACACATTCTGTTAGAAT
>ERZ794949.241-NODE-241-length-19965-cov-3.505927_pt1 | contig 19965 bp, 11 predicted proteins | sample MGYA00511363_ERZ794949 | MGnify/ENA primary metagenome ERZ794949 (study PRJEB30137, sample SAMN04331402) | food metagenome | isolation source: T1 must sample point D1 replicate B | place: Australia: South Australia ...
TTATTGACAGATGATAGAGGCGACAAGATACCACCATGAATGTGATCAAATGACATCACAGTATCCAAATGATTACCATTAATTACCAAATCAGAAATTCCTGTCTCCGAATTGATAGAGTACAAGGACTCCTTGTCAGAAAACTCTATCTTTGGATCTATTTGTTGACTTTCAAAGTTATATTCCGAGATTCTTTTATACATCAAGTCATCATATCTGGAAAGTATGGGTACATTGTTCAAAAACTCCAAAACTTCTCTTTCCTCGTATTCCAACAACTTGAATTCATTTTTCTGTAAGATTGTCAGACATATGAAAATTTGTTGAGTGTGTAAATCAATAAGAGAGTATGAATAAAAGCTGTTAGATTTTCTTGTACTATTCAAAACCTCTGTCTTTTTATCAAGTTTTTCTATTTTACCGTCTGTAACAGCATTATTTTCATGACCATCTTGTTGGTTTCTCTTAAGCAATTCTTGGAAAATGTATGAATCTAAAGTGGACTTACTCAATTTCATTTGAGACAGATCTGGAAACCAGAAGTAATCCTCGTTCATGTTACAGTACTTGTCAATTTGTTGTTTGAAAGAAAGTTCACCTGGTTCTGAAGGTGATGTCCATCTCATGGGACTTTCATTGTTGTAGAAATGGGTATACTTCAAATTATCATTTTTGTATTTCAAAAAGAAATCTAGGTTAGCCGGATGGGCTCTCCATCCAAACATCATGTCCCAAATCCTAGCTCTATCTGATTTATTGAATGTCCTCACAGCACCAAATTTTATCCAATAAGAGATCCATGAATTCTGAGAAGTGTTTGTTACATCAGAAAGCTGTTCCTGGAAAGATTGATAAAGATCAGGGAAGCAATCTTCAAATATTTTGTAAAACAAGTTCTGATTAAAATTGTAATCACCACCACTTATGACTGGGGAGTAATCTTGAGATAGTCTGGATTGCTTATTGATAATGATGCTTTTTAAGTCAGGGGAATGTAAAAATACCAAAAGAGTCTTTTCGAATAAAGCGTAGATATCTGTTTTTTTGGTCAACAAATTGTGTTCAGAACTTTCATAAAGTTCCTTGATACCATCAACCATAGGATAATCCAAAAACAAGTTTCTGCTAATTTCAACTAGTGTTTGATTGTTGGAGTTAGATATGACATTATCCTTTACTAGTTCACCCTTGTTGGCTTTTTTATTTGAATGTCCGTGAGTTGATCTATAAAATGATCTACCAGGTAGAACCTTCAAGCAGCTTTGATCCTTTATGTATTGGTATGGAGAGCACCACTCCATTAATGACAGGCAAACCCAGGTTAAACCTGATTCATACTTGAATATTTTGCCCCATTTGTTTAAGAATTTTGAAATGCATTCGATAACGATCTGTTCAAGGTCCTCATCTTTGTGATCAACCATGATGTACTTATTTATATCTTTTTGGATATTCTTAAGGATCTCATCGTTATCCTTAGTTTCTGGTTTGTAGTTCCAATTTATGTTGTGGGGCTTATGATCATTGAGATTATCTGAAGTAGTTGAGGAGTTTGATTTTTTCCTGTCAGTTGAACCTTCAGGATCATCATTTGACTTTGGTTCATCATGAAGAATATTGAACTCCAGAGTGTTTGTCATTATGTTGGGAGAAAGAACAAAAGGATGGTATTTCAGTAGAATTGGCCATGCAAGATGTCTCAACTGAGGAGGAATTCCGCATGTTCTGGCAATGTATGCCAAACTGTTGTGATCATTCTCCTTTATGAGCTGTATGACTTCATTGATAATGCTCTTCTTAAACTTCATAGAATCATCATAATTCTGGAGTTTTTTATATTGATGCATATGATGGGCTTGGTAGTTTGATGTAAGCTGACTGTCTACATTGCTTATTACTGAAGACTTACTACTTTTATTAACATTCTTTGAAGATTTGAATTCCGACATGATCAAATAGCAGCAAAGAGTTATACTTTTCCAGAAGAGAAACTATTATTTATATGAAAATTGGGCTGAAACCTATATTTCTGTATCCTGAAAGAATGGTGTTTACAGCTGTGACTTTTAGTTTCTTGACGGTCTATAATAATACAAGCTATTTTATAATTTGTTGACTCTATGATTTATGAAAAAAACCGGGTATGAAATTTACAAACACAGATCACCACGTGACATAATGACCAAAAATAACAATCATGCAGTGGAAGATTTATGCTATATGAGCTAGAGGATTGCCATTAACATTGCAACTATCGAAGACATGTAACAAAGAAGCTGTGACTGTTCTGCGTTACTATATATCTTCAGTTAACTCTCATTACTATAAAATTATGATGTGTGATAAATTTGACAGTGTCGGATTTACTACTTCCTGAAGATAATTCCAAATAAACGAATTCTAAAAGAAATATTTCCTGACGGAAAAAAAAAATTTTACCCTTAGATTCCGTGATTATTTTAAGGAAAAAAACATACTAAACAAAATATGTTTTTCTATATTTAAACAGTTATACAGTAATTTATATACAGAGATTAATATCCACATGTAAATGTTTTTAAACTTGGACTTAGATTCAATTCTTTGACTGTTCCCTTCTTAATGTAACCAAGCATACCTTTAAAACTATCTACAAAAGACCACACTAATAATTAATTTTATACCTTATACCTCATCGACTTTTTACTCATTTCAAAAAGTTCCTTTAAGAGACCCCTAAACAAAAAAAAGATAATATTGAAAGTATCATAAACTAAGTTATTTGTTCATTACATCAACCTGTTGTTATTTATCTTTTAACTATCAAGTTGTTCTTCTTCTATTAGCTTAGATCTTCTATTAATTTATTTTGTTCTTTTTACTTTTCTTTGCTGATTTTTGAATATCACTTTGACATTTATTAGAAAAAAAACAAGTTCTTAAATAAAGAACATATCTTGCTATAATTTCGAAATTTGATAAAAGTGAAAGAAAACAGATAACATTAAGATTGAATAAATAGTTGAATCACTCTACAAATATTTGAACAATATGCTATTCGCAAAATTGTTTTTGTTTTCTATTGGGTTCAATAGAGTTCTTGCCCTAACACAAGATTACTGTAATACAGAATTGCCCTCTGATGCCGAGAGTACTGACTCCAGCACCTTCATGTCAAATGGTCTTTGTATGAGTCAATGCCAAGGCTACAAGTACGCCATTGTTCAGCAGAAACAGTGCTGGTGTTCAGATGATGATCCTGAGAATGTTGTGTCTGTTAGTGATTGTGATGAGATCTGTCCTGGATACAAGTATGAAAACTGTGGATCTGGAACAACTTACTATGGATGGCTGAGAGTGGCAAACGATTACATATCTGGTTCGAGTGCAACTTCCTTTTCTTATTCAAGTATAGCATTGAGTTCAAGTTCTGTTGATTATTCTAGTTCAACAACAGAAGATTCCAGCTCAAGCTCAGCAGATTATAGCTCAACATCATCAGTTGATTCCAGCAGCGAAGCTACAACATCAACGGAATACATTGCTTCAAGTAGTTCTGAGACTATTTCTAGTACAAGTTCTAGTAGTTCCACAACAAGTTCTAGTTCCAGTACTTCAAGTAGCAGCTCTAGTTCTAGTAGTTCCAGTACTTCAAGCGACTCTAGCAGCTCCAATACACATACATCAGAGAGCTCTTCAAGCTCTACTGTCAGTAAAACAAGTAGCTCAGTCTCTCTGAGCAGTTCCAGTGTTGTAAACCAAATAACAATAACGTCAATAGCAATAACAACAATAACACCAACCCGGATAACAAGTGATTCCAATGGATCGAAAATAACAAGCGCAGCAGCTCAATCAGTTGAATCTGTGTATAAAACTATAGTTGTATCAACAACAGTGGTGCCAAGCAGCACTGCCAGAGCCAAGAATGTTAACAAATCCAAAGGGTTTTGGCACAGCAAGGGGAAGGTTGCGGGAACATTTGTTGCTGTGGGATTGGTGGTTTTGATACTGTTGTTCCTAGTGATATTTTTCTTTGTGGTCAGGCCACGCAGGGAAAGCAAAAAAAGAGATGAGTTTGAAAAGCAATATAACGAGATTATTCAAACAAACCTTAGAGACTCAGTGGAAAATGATGCCAAGGTAAGCACAGGAACCCTAGCGGTGAACAATGCCTTGAAGGGCTTCCAGGAGTTTGACTCTGACGTATCCTCCAACAATGAACACAAACAAGGACATGAACCTGAAGAGGTTGCAAGCTTTATGCCTGCGTATGATATGATAAGTGATGACCAAGGGTCAGGATACGACCTATATACCCAAGATGATGAGTTAGTGCCTAGAAGACAGAGTTTGGGTGCGCTAAAAGTTGTGAACATGAGTTCAACAACCATGGATAAAACTCAGCAGTAAACGATTATGATAAAGGCTTTAATATATATGAATATAGTTAAAACAATTCCTTTTTTTTTTTTTGTTTTTTGAAATATATGTTGAATTCAGCATAGTTCAGAATGGATTGAAGTAAGCATTCCAAGTACGCAAGGGCTTTTTTTCTTCTGAAACAATTATTTACCCGTCGGCTTTAAAAAAGTGTGCCAATCATTGTTTTGTTTTTTATTTTTCGCACAAGATTTAACAATTTCAAAGAACAATGAAAAAACTTTATTTTTCCTGAAACAAAAAATCTTTTTTATATTCAATTCCAATCTCAAGACTTTGGGTGCAGAATGTGTTTCAGATGAATGATAAATTACTATAGATTTACTGTTATGTCAGTAAAAACCCTCATTGTTTTATAGGAATCAATAGGCACGTACTCAAGCAACGCATTCAGTGTGTACTTTATTCTACTGATTTACACACTTTTTATTGTGATACTTTATTGAAAAAAACTTTTTGTTTATTCTATAAAAATATAAAAAAAGTGCTTTCTTTCATGGTATTTAAACAAAGAATAAAAGTATTCTGTGATCATTGTTTTTTCTTTCTGTCAGAAACATTCTTTCATACTCTTTCATATCTCGATATTTCCATAATCCCTGTTGCTTTCAAAAAACATGATTTGTTCTATGTTTTGTACCGGAAGGTATTTTTTGTCGCTCTTTCTGTTGTAATTTTTTTTAGTCTTTTTTTTTATTTTTTAAGCTCATTTCTTGAGATTTACTGAAAAAAGCATATACTGGAACCAACTACAGCCGATACATTATATTGATATATGTCAGATAGCAACAACTTCCAATACCCAGATGTATTCTTTTCTTTAAGTTCTAACAAAAGTCCCACGTCGAAGAACAACCAGAATGTTTTTGGTATTGATGCCCCTAACTTAAGTAGACAAACTCATTCCTCTAAAATTCTCGAAAGAGATAACTCTGATGCAGGAAACCAGCCTGTTGTTTGTAAATGGGAAAACTGTTTGACTGTTTTTATGAACTGTGAGCTACTGCACAAGCATGTAGGGGAGGCTCATGCCTTGAAGCAAAAGATTGATGATTTTGAGTACTCTTGCAAATGGGGTGCCTGTAACAAAGCCACGTTTAAAAAGAGAGAACATTTACTCTCCCACTTAATGGTTCACATTCCTTTGAAAAGATTCAAATGTATTACCTGTCAGAAAAAATTCAAGAGATCTCATGATCTCAAGAAACATCTAAAAATTCATTTAAGAGATAACGACGATTCAAGTAATAATCTTTCGTCAACTGGTAGTTTGGACAGTGTTGGTTCTCAAACTAGCTCGTTGATACATGATCAATATTTTCAACATGAATTCAACGTACACTCAAATTTCAATGAGATGTTCTTTCCTACTAAGAAGGATAATAACATTCAACTTTTGAAGAAAGTAAATGAACACCAAAAGGTTTTTTATGAACCTCCAAAGGATATCGTTGAAGAGCTGTTTGCTCAATTCCAAAATTTGAAGACCAAATATTATCAAACTTTACAAGACGTACCCAATGAACTCCCCCAGTATCCATTAGTGTTTCAAAAGCATCATTCAAATGATATTGAAATACAAAACCAGGTCAACAACTTCCAAATAACGAATAAACTGAATGAACAAGATTTACAGCAAAGATATCAATACAAGCAATATTCCATACTTGACTCTCAAAACACAATGTCAAACTGTGAAATGTTGGATAAAAAGGACAGATTTAGCAATGATCAACAAGCCAACAAAGATGTTGACACTGAGCAAAAAATCACTAACATTCTTGAATTCGTTAAAGATAACATACTCACAAACGATACCATCATTGACAAAACGGAACTTAGCAAGCAAGACCTCATTATGATCATTGGCAAATGCAATCATTCAAAGACAAGTCTGCAAGTTCTTCTCCAATACCTGACGTTATGCTTGTGATATTGCAAGGTAGATTGAACTGCAATACGACAACCAGTAATCACATAATCAACAGCTAACCATTCGGAGATTACAAATGTTGAATTCATTTTCTCATATTTTTTTTGCTAACAATTTTTTCACCCGAAGTCTTTGTTAAAAAAAAAGAAATGGGACTGAAGCATATATATTCAATTAAACACTAAAACATCGAATACACAACATTTTATCAATTGAAATCATCAATTATATACAAATCATTTGGAAAAACAGACACCAAGTAAAATAACTTTATACGCTATTCACTAGACATGTCCTCAAGTGAATACGAATCTGACTACGGAGAGAATGCATACGAAAATAACACCACTGTATCACCACAAAATGAAGATGAGATTTTTCAACCAATACAAAATGTGAACATTTTCAGTGAATCTGGGCTTTCACATAATTCCATGAAAATAGTTGCCCAAAGTGACAACAAGAGAAAGATTTACTTTTTAGGTTTGATGATATTAGTTGTTAAAAAGGGTTCCGTTCAATTTGGTCAAAGAATCATCAATCAAGGTGAAAAGTTCATCAAGCTTTGGCAGTCCTCAGCAAAGACTTTGAAACCTTTAATTTTGCTCAGTGAGCAATGTGAAATAATGATTCATAATCCTCTCTCACATGGCTTTGAAAATACGATTCACGACTATACAAGAGCAAAATTCAAGTATTTGTTCAGGGATGATCAAATCGATTTAAAACTGAACTTCTTTGGCTGTTTACAGATACTACCTCCAACTCGGATTAAAAAGTACAGAACATATGATCAAGGACAAAACCAGAGCTTTATTCGTGTTGTTGACGAAATTGTCAAGTCTGTCTCTCAAGAATTGCCCAAACTGACTATATGTTTGGGTGGGAAGAACTCCGGAAAGACCACATTCAATGAAATGCTGTGTGAGACATACGCCAATGAAGGAAAGGATATTGAGTTTTTGGATTTTGATCCTGGTCAACAGCTGTTTGGCTTTCCTGGGTGTGTTTCAAGAACAAGATATGGCACCAATTACCCAATCATTCAGCTTGGAGATTCACTAGCTCCTTCAGATGATTACGAGATGGAAAATTACATGATTGGTAGCTTTGATTGTATGGACTATTATACGAGTTACGAAGAAAAGACATTGATGTTGATTGATAAAATAAGCTCGTTGGGTAAAGATGTGGTGGTGAACATGCCTGGATGGCTGACGGGATTGGGTACTCAATTCATTGAAATAATTGTTAATAAAGTTATCGAACTTGATTCATTCGATTTGAAAATTGTGAACTTGGGTGATAAGGAATCCTTCTTGAAGTTGAACATATACATTGATGTTGACTATTTTATTTCTAATACACATGCAAAATACTATGCACCTGGTTACAAGAATTCTGCTTTGAACAACGGTGTTTTCTTTGAGCAATTAAATTGGACATCGGGTGATCTTCGTGAATACAGACTTTTAAGATCTTTACATAACCACAATAACAACAGATCAATACTGAATCAACCAACATATGCCGTATCAATAGGCAATGAAGTCAAAAATATAGCATGGATCAAGATTACCCAATACCTTGGCAACACGCCATCCAAAAACGAAGAGATGACTTGTTTCAAGACTTTACCTGGCAGTATTGTTGCTATCAGTTTCTTTGACTTCACATCATCCACTCCAAGCATTCAGAAAACACAATCTGTATTCCAAGAACAGCACAACGTCAATGAACGAATGATATGCCTGGGTGTGGTTCATTCCATTGATGTTACCAATGGGTATATCAATTTGATTATCCCCTCCAGATATATGAAACAAATAGACAAGTTGAATCTGTTGGAGTACAAATATGGTAAGCTGCAAACTATGGCCGTGGGGCTTCCTAGCTATGAATTTCTACCCGTTGATGAGGATGTCATAAGGCAATTCAAGGGTCAAATTCCATACACAACTGATAGAGCATTAAAGAAAAATGAACACACTTGGAAAGTTCGTAAGAATATTCAAAGAAAGAGTCATCAATAATGAATAATCTATTAATGAGAAAAAAACAATTTATATATCAAAATAACAAGTGTTGTTCTGAATTAAGTAACAGGAATATATAAACAAACTATTATGCATCAACAGCAGCCGGAGGTTGATCAATGTTTTCACCTTTTTCTTCTTCAATCCAACCCATCTTTTTATTTAATCTATCATATTTCAATCTATCCTTGTTACTTACAGATGGTTTAATTTTTTTCAAAGCATCCGAGAAGTCGTTCATGGTAACTTGTATAGACTCAGTATCTTTTGAATCAACACTCATTTGATCAAATTCTTTATCAAGGTTACCCTCTGAGACAGAATAGAAAGTCTCACTGGCGAAGAAATTTCTCTTCAATGCAATGACAGAACTCTCTCTTACCAAAGCATGGATATCTGCACCGGAAAAGTTTTCACACTTGGTGTCACTAACAATAAGCTCAAGATCGACATCATCAGCCACAGGAGTTCCATTACACTTAATGATAGTCTTCAAGATGTCCAACTTTTCAGCCTTGTTAGGTAGTTCTATAAACAATGTTTTATCCAATCTACCTGGTCTCAACATGGCAGGGTCAATCATATCAGGTCTGTTGGTGGCCCCAACAACAAAGATACCGTTTCTATCATTCAACCCGTCCAGTTCAGTCAGAAGGGTGTTGACGACTCTGGATGAGGATTCACTCATGGATGTATCTCTTCTTGGGACCAAGGAGTCCAGTTCATCAAAGAAAATTATACATGGGATGGATGCTCTGGCTCTTTGGAAAACCTGTCTGATGGCTCTCTCGGACTCACCCACGTACTTGTTCAAAAGTTCCGGTCCCTTGACGGAAATAAAGTTAGCCCTAGATTCGTTGGCCACGGCCTTGGCCAAAAGAGTCTTACCACAACCTGGAGGGCCCCATAGCAAAACACCTGCTGGAGCAGAGATACCAACCTTTTCATAGATTTCAGGTTTCTTGATAGGTTGTACAATGGCCATGTTCAGTTCAACTCTGATCTTGTTCAAAGCACCGATGTTGTTCCAGGTGACATCTGGAACAGTGGCAAACCCTTCTCTCTTAGCAGTAGGTTGGATGGATGGCAATGCCTTCAAGAAGTCATTGTAAGTGATGCAAATTTTCTCCAACTGTTCAGAGTTCAATGGTGAGTCGAACTTTATCAAGAACTTTTGAATGATTTGTAACGGTAGTGGATCAATCATGTTACTGCTGTTTTTCAAAAGTAATTGACTGGCACCTGACGGAATATCAGCAATGTCATCACCGACTAGGTCCTTGAAGATTCTCTTGATGGCACAAGTACCTGCAGCAGTGACCAATGACTTAAGATCAGCACCCACAAACCCTGGAGTTAACTTGGCTAGTTTTGAAAAGTCAATAATGTCATGAGGATCCAACTTCAACTTTGTACACATCTTAGTCAAAATGTTCAGTCTTGCTAACTCATTAGGTACATTTAGGCATATTTCCCTGTCGAATCTCCCAGCTCTTCTCAATGCGGAATCCAAGGAGTCTGGTCTGTTGGTGGCACCTATAACAATAACAGGCTTATAATTGGTTTTTTCAAATGACAATTCATCCATGGATGTAAGCAGCTGAGCAACAATTCTTCTTTCCATTTCTCTTTGAGCACCACCATCTCTCTTCGGTGTGATGGCATCGATCTCATCAAAGAACATTATACAAGGAGCCAAGCTCTTGGCTTCATCAAACAACTCTCTCAGTTTCTTCTCGGATTCACCGGACATACCAGAAACAACAGAAGGTGCGCTCACACTGATGAAGGGAACCTTCAATTCCCCAGCAATGGCATTGGCAATGGTGGTTTTACCACACCCAGGAGGACCATGGAGCAAAATACCTCTTGGAGGATCAACACCAGTTGTTTTGTATATTTCCGGGTGCAATATAGGCAGGCCTATCAACTCCATCAGTTGGGAAACTATGTCATCCATACCACCAAGTTGGGAAAGATCTGAGTTTGGAGGTGATCTGTCCTGAGTTTTGCTCTTTTTGTTTGATTTGGTTGTTTGTGTGTCTTCTCTTGATCTTTTTTTGCTATTTACAACGTCTATTTTCTTGTTGACTTTATTGACATTCCAGGTGGATACAATGTCCTTGTTCATGTTGTTGTTTAGGTCTATGTCTGGAATCATGTTTGATTGATCAATGGATTCCTTTTCTATCTTGATATCAGGATCCTCATTGTCATCGATAATTATCACATCATTTGAATCTTCAATATCCATATCAACGTCTTCATTTTCAGCTTGGAACTCTTTTTCTTCAGCATCGATGACATTCTTTAGCACTCTATCAAGAGTCTTTTCCATGGATAGCTTTTTGACTCTTTTCAAAGATAGGTCTTTGGATAAACAAAAGTTTAGAGTTTCTAAATAGTCCAAGTCTTTGGCAAAATATGTTTCTGGATATGGATCCTTCAAGATGTCGAAAGATGGATCATTCTTCCAATCTTCATCATCTCCACTGGAATCGGAATCAAGGTTGTCGTTTACTTTTTGTGATCTTTCCTCAAACTCTTGCTTTTTCTTTAGGTACTCTCTTTGCTTGGCAACGGATTTTTCGTCTAAGAAACGTTCAACTAAAGCTTGAACTTTGTTGTCAACTGAATTTGTGATGTAGTTTTTCTTACTGGATCTTATTTTAACCATGTTTGGTAAATTGAGTGAATATGATATGGGTTATGGTTGTTTTTTTAGGGATATATTCCAATGTGAAAGATAGATTGATAATCGATGAGAATATATTGATTACTGTTTGAGGATTTTACCATTTCTTTTTTTTTTTCAAAATATACCAGAAAAGGGAAATATTTGCATGGCTTGAAAAACTTCCTGAAAAAACGGAAGCGTGACTTGGATGCTTTTTCGTTATGGTGTATTGGATCTGTGTACCCATAAATTTCCTCTTTGGGACATTGAGTTATATTCCCAGAGCAAATCAAAAAAATTCTTAAAAACTTCTTCGTCGGATATAACCCTTATCTTGTAAATGTACAGTTACAACTTGTTATGATAAAACGAGTACAGTAAAATTAACGTGGATACAAACGTTAATATGATCTGTATTTGAGTTGATACAATACTCAATAGTTGTATTTTAGCAAAATATCTTAAACTCCTAGTTATACATTACTGGATAGTATTATTATATTTCTGATGACTTCTTGACCCTTTTTCCGATTTCCTAGAGAACCCATGCTATGAAAATATAACGCAAAATACAAATTTTTTTTCCCGTACTCAATGTCCTATATACGGCTTTCATTATCAAAAAAATATTCTACATATTTAGTATTATATAATTAAATGTACATAAAACAACCAAGACTTAACATCATTTTGTTATAAGTTACAAACAACCAAATGCTATTAAGATACTCTTACAAGTCACAACACAGTTTGAGACTTATCCCTTCAAGAGTGATTTCAAACCACTCAGTCAACAAACTGCAGCAATCCACCAATGAGTCTAAGATTCTTTATGAAGATTTAAGAACCAGTTTCACATACAACAAACCATCGGATAATAAATGGTCTTCTTACTCCCTACCTTCAAAGGAGACTCTTCAAAAGCAAAAAGAATTAGAAAAGAAAGCTAAATAGATTGGGTAGTAATAAAAAGAGAACAAGACAGAGACAAAGACAAGTAAAGGCGCCTATCTACATTCTACCCAATGCCTTGAGACACCTAAGAGAGCTCAGTGACCAGCCTACCCCTCAGTTCATAAAAATAGGTGTCACCTCAAAGGGGTGTTCAGGGCTATCATATGACTTGCAATATGTCAACGGAGCTAATAAGTTTGATGAGATTGTTGAGCAGGATGGAGTCAAGGTCATCATTGACTCAAAGGCCCTATTGACCATCATTGGCTCAGAAATGGACTGGATAGATGATAAACTAAGCAACAGGTTTGTTTTCAAAAATCCTAACACAAAGGGTACTTGTGGCTGTGGTGAGAGTTTCCATGTCTAGACACTATTTATACTATTTATTTTATTTATTACATTATCTTATTTATTTAGATATAGGTTATTGAATGACTTTTTTTACTATTATGAAGGATATGTTAATTGAATGAGATTTTTTGTATAATTATCGGAGTTTAGCCTTAAACTCAATGAACTGTGATTTACCCTCATTACATATATTTTTTTAATCAATTAACCTAAAATCAAGCACAAATAAAAAGTTGATCTTGTTAAACAAATTATTATATTCTGTATACACATTTGAACGTGGATCTCTTTTTTGTAAAATATTGATGCGATATAAATGCTTGAATCTATACCCAATGGTATAAAAGCAATATCTCATTCAACTAAAGGAATAAAGCAAAAGATATTCATTTTTATTTTCACTTCTAAAATGACTATATATAATGAAAAATAAATATATGTATAACTAACCAGGATATTAGTATACTCTAATAACATATTCTTTACAAACCAACAGCAAAAATTCTATAATGAAACTATTCAATCTACCTCTTGGTATGTCCCACAGTTTATTTCTAACTTCTTTGCTACCATTACTTGCTGCCTCTCCTTTGAATCTAAAAAGAGATAGCAACTCTCACGAAGCTCCTGCAATTACAAACAACCCAACAGATATTGTTTACAGAGCGGACTTCCCGACATTCAACTCTCCAAATGTTGTTGGAATTGTTCAATTTTACTCCTTGAATGGAACCACCAAGGTTCACATTGATTTGACTGGGTTGCCTAAAAACGCTGGTTTGTTCAGCTATCACATACACGAAAGTGGAATTCCTACCATTGAAGGCATGGACATGGCCAATGCCTGTGAGGCTGCCGGAATGCACTTCAACCCATTCAACGCTCCTTTGGCTAAGGACATAGCCTGTGACTCCTTTGACAACGACAGCAAATGCCAAGTTGGTGACTTATCAGGCAAACATGGATTGATAAACACAACCTGTTTTGAAACTTATTACTACGATCCATACATTTCATTGGACCCATCACATCCATCTTTCATTGGTGGCAAGTCCTTGGTTTTGCACTTGGAGGATAGTTCCAAATTGGCTTGTGCAAACATCTTGCCCGCCTCGGATCCCGAAGATTTGGTTTTATTGAACCCTGAATCTGAAGCTGCTCAAGTAAGAGAGTTTGTTGAGGCCGCATATGGAGACAAAACAAAGGTTCTATACTTTGGTGTTGAACCTTTAAAAAAAAGAGCCGAAGATGACCGTTTTGATGTGTACGAGGACCTAGACTGGGGACTAACAGAACTAGATGAAGATTACGAGGACGAAGATGACGAGATCAAACTTGAAGAAGGTGATAAGGAAATGACACACAAGGACATTGATATAGCTCCTGTTTTAAAAAATACTACTGAGTATCTAGGAAATAAAACAACAAACGGCACTGCAGTCAACGCTGGTAACACTACCATTCCAAGCACCAACTCTTCTAATTCACTATCAAACATTCACATTATAAACTGCTTGAGAATTATTTTGATTAGTATGTTTATGTCATTATTTTAAGATGACTAACTTTTGCATAACATATATATTGTATCCGAATATAACAATAATAAAACACTTTTAGCTTTAGTTGATCTTTTTCATCTTTTTGGTTGTATGTGTAAACCAAGGTTTGGTAAATTCAGAAAATATCATATGAATTATGCGTGATTCACATATATCCATACTGCAATTTTTTTTTTACTTCTTTTTTCGAAAGGAGATATATGTCTTGAAAAAATAGATAATCATATTGTGAATTCTATAACAGAGAGTTTATACAAACATCCCTAACCAAATAACGGCAATACCATAACATAATGTTCAATCTACTCTATAGACAGCATCATAAACTTAATGTCAAGGCATATCTTCGACAAACATCACATCTAAACATATTCTATCACGTTCGTAATCAACATGAAAAAATCGGCAATAGGTCATCATTGAACCTTTTGAAGCCAAAGTTTACAAAGCCAAAGAACCTGAACAATGATCAATTCATTAACTGCACCACCATTGACAAAAACGGAAAAATAAAGGACATATTCAAGGAATACAAAAAATGGGATTTTTTGCAAAACAACGGGCTTTATCCCAGAGATCTCCGTAAGATAGACGCGTCAAACATTGATATAATCCCTTCCATTTCAATCAAGCCAGGCAGGTGTATCCTGGTCAATTTGCTGCACATAAAAGCATTGATCAAGTACAACGAGGTGATCATCTTTGATACAAGTGAAAATAACATTAACAACATGAGTTCTTTGTTGTACCAGCTTGAGGGGAGATTGAACATTCTGAACAATGTTGAGAATCCATCGAAACGAAACGTCACTGATTCCTTACCTTTTGAACTTCAAGTTCTTGAAGTGATTTTAATGCACATAATGCACCTACTCGACAAACAATGTAAGACCTTGGAGTTGAGTTGTGGACAAATTCTAAAAAATTTAGAAAACCAAATTGATAGAGAGGAGTTGAAGGATCTTTTAATAAAGTCCAAGGATTTGTCAACCTTTTATCAGCGTTGTCTGTTGATAAGAAATGTTATAGATGAACTTCTGGACACAGACGAGGACTTGGAAGGTATGTCCCTAACCTTGTTAAACTCGGAAAACATCAATAAAATCAAAATTGAAAAGGCCAGTGGGAATAATGAGATGATGTTGGAGACTTACTTTTACCAATTCAATGAACTGGTACAAAGATTGGATACGCTTATTACAAATATCAAATCAACCGAAGATATTGTTAATATCATGCTAGATTCTAACAGAAACTCCTTAATGCTCTTTGAACTAAAGGTTACCATTTACACCTTAGCATTCACCATTGCCACACTGATTCCATCATACTACGGTATGAACTTGAAAAACTACATTGAGGAGTCTGAATACGGGTTTTTTGGTGTGGTTGGTGTATCCGTTTTAATGGCATATATCATCACATTCTTCAACTTCAAAGCACTAAGATCTGTTACTAGAATGACCTTGATTAATAACCATTCAGGAAAGAAGACTCAAAAGCATATCATCAATGCTGAGAACATCATCAACAGAGATTTGTTGAAAACAGAGATGCTTCACAACCGAATCAGAGACTTGCTGTTCTCACCATTCTCATTCTTACAAAAACTGAAGCAGAGAAAGAAAAAGATTATAGAAGAAAAACGAAGTATGAATAAATTGAAACAGCTAGATCATGAGATGAACCAAAGAAGATTAAGAGGCTTTCCCAGTAAGTTCAAACCCAACAGAGCCAATGATTGGTTTAACAAACTATAAAACATAAAAACTGGTAGGCTTATATATACTTTCAAAATTGATGAAGCATATACGTTATGCTCAGCTAATGCACCTTATGTTTTTTCACGTGATATCATCAAATCTGTGTCTAAATGCGCATTTTTTCTTCGACGTGGGTTGAGTTTTGTTTTTTTTTGTTTGTTTTTCGTAAAATACCTATAGGCGAAAATAAAGGGTAAGAATAGTCCACGAACGCATATCATCATTGGAATTCAATCCTCGAATACATGTTGAGACTGTATTGAAAAACTCCCCAACCTTCAAGTAAACTCTAGCACTCGCTTTACAGATAACAAAAAATAAATGAGCCATAATCGTGTCAACTCAAAAATTGTTTCGGGAGCTGCTAGCAAGGCAGTTGCTACGAGCAAAATAAACTATCTCCAAAACAAATCAAACTTGAGAAAGGAAGTCTTTGAACACAAAGATTGCATAATAATCTCAACGTTTCAATCCATATATACACTAGAAACATGTCAGCACATACTGAAAGCCATTATAGACAACATAGATGAAAGTGAGGATACAAACTTGGTGATGTTGTCATCTATCATAGCTGCATTCATATACACACATGACTTCAACAATTCGCGAATTCTGAAGAAAAGAATGCAATTGTTAATGAGCAATAAACTAGTGAAAACAACATCCATTAACGAAAATGACGGCTTCATTGGATATGGTGCCTTGAATTTGAAAAATGATCTTTCAGATATGACTAAAGATAATGTAACCTATGAACAATTTAAGAAAAAACAATATGATCCAGAATTTCAAAGAAAAATTTTAGATAACTTGTGTGTTGTATTGGATAACGAAATTGGTCTATTACATCAAAAGATGAAGCAGCTGAAGCATAAAACAGGATACGATTTCACAAAGCAAATGAACAGCTACTTTGAGAGCTTAATGCCGGAGATCATCAAAATCTATGACTTGATTCCACAGTTTGCAGTGGTTTTGGATGATGATCCCAATGAAACATTTCATTTGCTAACAGGCTTGCAAATCATGAGCAATGTGCATCAGACCCTAAAAGACATATACAATGACGGGATTTTGAAGTTCATAAATGCGGAAATTATGGAATTCAAAAATACCCTGTACTCGATTCATCAATTGTACGGTGCACTTCTGGCTCAAAATAGAATCATTGTCGTATTAGTCAATATGACTAAATTATTCATGCAAGCAAACTTAAACTTTATTGACACTGACGAGTTGAAGTCTCACGATGATAACGCTCTAAATAATATCATACAAACTTTGATGCAAATAGATGCGAAAATATTGGCACCAAGTATTAATTTGTGTTCACAGTTTTGTGTGGAAAACAGCATGTTGGTCAATCAAAATGTAAATGTAGTAATAAATTTGAAGGAAAGATACACGGATAAACTTAACCAGCTGTTCAATGCCTTATCAGAGCTTTTAACAGACATGAATGATGTGTTTATGTATAATTTCGATGAGGAAACCACCACAACAAGTGTAGATCCACATAAAAACTATTTTAAAGATTTGCATCAGCAGAAGGGCATTAATCAATCTAAGTTCACCTATACACCCACCAAACTCAACAGCTTTGAATCGAACAAAAGAAATCAACAATATAACAACTTAATTGACAGTGATTCACTAAACAGTAAAATTGCTAGATCAGCTAGTGCATTTTCACAACTGAACATATCCTCACAAGAATCATCACCATTGAGCTCAAGAGGCAACAGTAGACAAAACTCCTTGACAAGCACCAAAAAGGTGGTACGTAAGAGATCATCATCTGTCTCGAGCAATGGTTCCAACCTGAAGAATAGAAGTAGGTCATCTTCAGTGAATTCCATGTTCAAAAGCTCTTCAATACAATCAACAACCGCGGAAATCAAGAAGACCAGCCACATGTCTAGAGTATCCACAAACGAGTCCAGTAAAAGCCAGCAAAATGATAAAACTATGGATTTGGAAACAACGCAGACTTCATCTATGACCTCCATGGATGATGAGGAAGAGCACAAGCACGACTATAAAAAGGTGAGATTTGAGGGTGTTCCTAAGTATCCAATGGGGTATGAGTCTATCAAGCCAACCAGACAGGGTTGGTACAGCAAACCAGCTGTTCTGCATTACCCAATGATACCTGATCAATACACCTCCAACATTGATTCATTAACCATGACGCCTGTTTCCAAGCAACGACAGATGGAAGGATTTGCATTCAAACACATAAACTCTTTATTCAAAAAGGTTAGAGATTGATTATCTGTGGGTACATTTGATTTGGATACAATTAAGTATATAATAATTTTTTTTTCTATTTTTTGGTTTCTGCCGCACATATTTATCGACGTGATTTTATATTATCGTTTCGATATTAGTTTTTTTTTTTTTTTTTAATATTATCATCATGCTAAAGATATTGAATTAAAATCAATGCAAACCCCCAGATATTTCGAAGCAACAAGCTGACCACCGTTATATTTAGTTTTTTTGCAGATGGACTTTCCTAAACCTAAACTAAAGACATTGACCAATGAACAGTTGGTCCTAGTAGACAAGTTCGATGCTCATATCAAAGAGCTATTTCAGAAGATCCTCACAAGTAAAAAGCAAGAAGAGGAACATGGCATAAAGACAAAAGGTTTCAGAAGATCATTTGAGCCTTCTTATAGAGTTTCCTTTTCTACCGAGCAAGAAATCTCACAAACCAAAAGTGACACACTAGCACACATACTCAGAATCAAAACGGAAGATTCCAATAGGCCACTGTCGACATCTCATAACAAAGACATTCTCAAGCCTGGAGAAAAGAGGGATATTCATATGACATCAAAGAAAACAGTGAATGAGTTAGAAGATGATGGCGTGGAAGTCATAGACAGAAACAGACTGCAATCATTCAAAAAGCAAAAAACTAGTACGAATTTGGGAAAGGTTCCAGAAAGTGTGTCTCAATACAGCTTTTCAAGCAAGTACAACAAACCGTTATCGAGCCTTCAAAATAAAATGAGTGGTCATAGTGACGGGCCATTGTCAGAGAAAGAGAAGTATAATATAAGTGGCAGTCAAGATTATTTGCACGATTTGAAAAAGAAAAAGGAAACAACAAAGAAGACTTTGGATTTCATAGAGCAAGAGTACATACATAAAAAGGAATTGATGAAAAAACAAAAAGAAGAAGAGAGGATAAAGCAAGAGAAGGACAAGGATAAACAATTTGTAGAAAAGGTCTTGTCTGGTGATGGGAACTCGAGAAAAAGCAGATTCGAAGGATCGTCATATCACAATAAAAAACATTATAAGGAGAAAGATAAATAATTAAAGCTTCTTTACCAAACATTAGTAAAATCCGGAAAATCTTTTTTTTGAATTATATATGATATTAAATCGATTTGTATCTACACTTTGAATGAGGCTTTTTTTATTTTATTACTCTTGTTCAGCAGGGTCCTCTATAACTTCCATTTGCTTACTCTCTTCTGTAATGAAACTGTTCAATGCAGATGAGTGTTTAGTTTTATGGTGATGACCCAGATTGTTGTTTTTACGCGATTGGAACTGTATTCTGTTGATGAGTTCTTTGTTTCTCTTGATTGAGTGATCTTGCAGCTTGTTGATTGTACCTGAAAGCTTCACAACATTGACAATGACCTTTTGTTTGTCATTATTAATGTTTTGAATCATACTGAGTCCCAAAACAACAGTTTTGTAATATTCTGCAGAGCACTTCAGTATCCCCACCGAAGTTACATTGTTGAAGTACTTAACTTGCAGTGTTATATTTGCCTTCCCCAGGCCCTGATCACCTAAGTAGTACTTGATTTGCTTACGAAGCTCATATAAAATTGACTTTGGGTTGATTACTGATTTAGGCTTGCTGGGGTTTCTGTGTTCGAATATGATGTCTTCGGTGTTATTGCATTCTGTAGGAGGATATAAAAGTTCAAAAAGAATGTATCTGTTTTTAATTCTTACCATATTGGTTATTGCAGGTTAGGTATGCTTGTGGTTGTTTCGATGCAAAAGGTTGGTATGGGTATGATGTAAGCTACAATGATAATCTAATTCACCACGGTAAAAAGATTCATAGATCAAATCACGTTTCTTTTTTTTTTCCATTATTTTTTCCCCCCGTTAGTAGAATATGGCTAATGTCCTACAGCAAAATGACAGTGTAAGGAACATTCATAACACATGTATTTAATTATTCAGCACTGTAACAGGTAGTTAATAAAGCATTGCTTTCCAC
>ERZ794949.242-NODE-242-length-19954-cov-5.607669_pt1 | contig 19954 bp, 15 predicted proteins | sample MGYA00511363_ERZ794949 | MGnify/ENA primary metagenome ERZ794949 (study PRJEB30137, sample SAMN04331402) | food metagenome | isolation source: T1 must sample point D1 replicate B | place: Australia: South Australia ...
AAAGAAGGCAGCAAAAAAAGCCCGCCGTCAAGGGGTAAACAGGAATATATCTTACATTATAATATAATGCTATTACGTGTATTCTCTGAACTCAAATGAGCTGCTGATCCTATAACAAATATAGATTATTACCTACAATAGGTACTATACAAAAAGATTAGTTGGGTGGGTTTCAGCATATAGTAATATTACCAGGCCGATTATTCACCTGGAACTGCGTCCATTTTAACTCCTAGTGAAGGGATAGCCCAATCGTGGATAACATCTTGTCCTGTAACAATAAATCGGATGTGTGTGTCAACTGGTACTACTACACGGTTGTCAACCTCAAGTAGACGTAATTGTCCTAACTCTAGATCTGACTCTGGTACCATGTATGAGTCGAACTCAATTGACTCTCCGTCAGCACTTACGAAATCTGAGTATTCGTAACTCCAATACCATTGGTGTCCAGCTACTTTAACTGTCATAGTTGGTGAGATTACCTCGTCCATTAAGTAAAGTAGTTTGAAACTTGGGAACGCAATAGCAATAAGAATTAAAGCTGGAGTAATAGTCCAGATTAACTCGATAAGAGTACCGTGGTTGTGGTATTTGTGTACAATACCTACTTTGTTACTGCTGAATTTAATCATAATTACAGATAACATCCAGAATACTAGGAAACTGATAACAACCAGGTAGAAGAAGATAGTGTCATGTAACTCAACGATACCCTCGAATGTTGGTGTAGCACCGTCCTGGAACCCAATTTGCCATGGGTAAGGAGCGTCACAGTGTAACGGTGATACTAGTGATAATAAGCTTGTGAAAATAGCCATATTTTAATATTATTACGCTCAAAAGCTCTATTGACATATTCGCCTTAAACTTAAGTAAATGGGTCTAAATATGACAGCTTATCTTTCTCCTTGTTTCTGTTTTGGCCCCCCCTGCGTAGCAGGGGGGGCCAAAATGTCGCTTTCTTTATAACAAGAGGCGCTAGGAACAGGAACTGTTAGACCACGGATTATAACCCTGATCATATTTAATTAGAGCAACTCTAGTATACTCGCTCTTTTTTGTTTAATGGGTAAAAACGGGGAACCCGAGCAGACTCATACTATTGCTTTCCCTGTCGTTTTTGCTAAAATAAGAGAACGTAGTTAGAGTCTTTTCTATTCTATTTATGGTTAATTTAATATAAGATAGAGACATGTTATTGTTTATTGTAATGACGGCGGGTTCTGTTTATTCAGCATAGCTGAATAAAAGCCGCTATAAGAAACTAACATAATAAAGATACACTCTCTTTCTCTAACGTCATATCTGTTTCTAGTGATATCTTTAATGTCATATTAAAATAGCAAAAAAAAAACAACAGTAGACAAAAAGGGGATTAAATTGAACCTGTTATAAAGAAGGAACAATTAATGAAAAAAAAGTAGGATTAGTGTAGGTCGATTGCGTCTCGTAGGTAAACACAAGTTAGAACTACGAATACGTAAGCTTGGATGAAACTTACGGCGATCTCTAATCCTACTAGAGCTAAGAAGATAGCCATAGGTAGTAGTGCTACGAAGAACATTACGATACCTGATGTTAGGATAGGCCATAGCATTCCACTTAAGATTTTAAGTAGAGTGTGACCAGCAACCATGTTAGCGAATAGCCGTACTCCTAGACTGAAAGCTCGAGCTAGGTATGAGATTAACTCAATTAGTACTAGTAATGGAACCATTCCTAATGGTGTTCCGGCTGGTACGAAGAATGAGAAGAAGTGTACACCGTGTCGGTAAAGTCCTAGAATTGTAACTCCGAAGAAGATAGTGAAACTAAGTCCGATTGAAACGATGATTGAAGTTGTTAATGTGTACCCGTATGGCACGTTACCGTTTAGGTTGGCAAGGATGATGAAGAAGAATAGTGAGTAGATGAACGGTAAGAACATCTCGTTCGCTGATCCAATTTGCTCCTTAACCATACCGTGTAATGAAGCGTATGATGACTCTAGTCCGATAGACCATCGGCTAGGTACAAGTCGTCGGTCGTTTGATCCAAGTACGTGTACTCCGATCGCTAATACTAGAACTACTAATGAGTAGAATCCTAGGTTAGTTAATGATAAGTTGATTCCTCCAAGTAATGGAGCGTTAAGAGCAACGAAAGAAGTTACCTCGAATTGCTCTAATGGTGATGTAAAGATTGTCATAATTTAAATTATTTATTGCTACTAGAATAGCTCTCTACTTAATTTAAACTATAATTAAAATTTATAGCCGTCATATAATACCCGTATGTTTTCCCCCCATGGGAAAAAAAGAATACAAACATGTAGAGTAGTGACCACGGTCACTTATATTGGTTTTGATGTTGTGAAATGTTTGTCTCTTATAAACGCTAATAAATCCCTATTATAATATAGGACCAGGGGGAATCGAACCACCATACTACAATTATCGGCTGTATGCTCTACCGTTGAGCTATGATCCCACTAATATTATATTCTTATATATATACATACTAATATACACTACAGTTATCTAACGTTAGTTTCTTATATATTATAAAAGTATTTACCTTCGAACAGAAAAGAAAAAGGGGATTGTAATCTACTCGTATAGCAGAGTTGAAACTGAGTAGTGTAGATCAGTTAGAATGATGTTAGGGAATAGTCCGAATAGGAACATTGTGAATAGTAATGGTAATAATACCATGAACTCTCGTCGAGTTACATCGATAGCATATCCAAGGTATGGAGACCAAGATCCGTTACATAATCGTGCGTATAGCCAGATTGAGTAGGCTGCAGAGAATACGATACCTGAACTCATGGCGATTCCTACTAATGGACTACGTTGTACAGAACCCATCAGTGCCATTAATTCACCGGCCCAGTTTACTGTTAGTGGTGTTGACATGTTTCCTAAAATGAATAGGAAGAATAGGAATGAGAATACTGGCATGTATTGTGTTAGACCTCGGTAGTATCGGATTACACGTGTATGGTATCGGTCGTAAAGAATTCCACCTACACACATGAACATAGCTGGTGAAACAATACCGTGGGCAATTCCAAGTAGAATAGCTCCCTCGATACCTTGTAGTGTGTTAGAGAATAATCCAATAACTACAACTGACATGTGAGCAATTGATGAGTAAGCAACAAGAACTTTAAAGTCAGTTTGTCGTAGTGTAGTTAATGAACTGTACACTAATGTTACAACAGCGATAGTTTGTACTAATGGTGAGAAGTAAGATGTTGCCTCAGGTAGGAATGGAATTAATACTCGTACGAAACCGTATGTAGCCAGTTTCAGAATTAATCCAGCCAGTACCATAGAAGCTGCAACTGGAGCCTCTACGTGAGCCCGACTTAGCCAGATGTGAACTGGTAGTAATGGAGTTTTAATAGCTAAACTTAGGAAGATAGCTAACCATAACCATCGTTGACTCTCGAAACTGATGTCTGCTAATGATAGAACCTCAAAGTCAGTACTTCCAACGTGGTAGAAGATTACTAAGAAGGCTAATAGCATGAATAATGATCCGAATAGTGTGTATAGGAATAGTAGGAATGAAGCACGGATACGATCTGCACTTGCTCCCCAAACTCCAACAATAATGAATAGAGGAATTAATACTGACTCGAAGAATACGTAGAATAGTAATAGATCTAGTACTACGAATACCGCAATTAGAAGGCTCTCTAATACTAAGAAAGCGATCATGTAAGATTTGATGTTGTGTTTAACATTCTCCCAACTTGCTAAGATACAGATTGGCATTGTGAATGTTGTAAGTAGAACGAAGTAAAGTGAAAGACCGTCAACTCCCATGTGCATGTGCAGATAGCTAAGTTGGTTGTACTCAACAGTAAACTGGTACTGGCTTGAGCTTGAGTCGAACTCACCCCACATAATCATTGATAGAATGAAAGTTACTACAGTTGTAAGTAAAGCTACTCGCTTAACTCGTGAAATCTGTAGAGGAGTACTCTCAGACATAGGTGCTAATGTTAAAGCTCCTAGGAATGGAATAAGAATAAGTGCTGTAAGCATAATGTTTAAATAAGAAATTTACCTCCTTTCCTGTTTTCCCCCCCCAGCGTAGCTGGGGAAAAAATAGGAAAAAATAGCAGGAAACTACCCTTAAAATTCAATAATATTAAGCAGTAGAATTGCTTTATGGCCCTTTATAAAAAGCAGTCAAAATTAAATCTTGACGTTGTCTATTAGCTTTAAGTTATATATAAGAAACATACGTTACATTTGTAAAATTAATGCAATATAGATTTAGGCAGTTAATCTCTTATACAACTACAAATTTATTATAAATAAAAGGAAGGTTTGTTTTGGGACTTATCCCTTCTATTACTATTTTTACTTAAGGTATGTAGAAAAACAAGAGCATCTTTAGCGTAATTGGTAACGCGTCTCACTTCGGATGAGCAGATTATAGGTTCGAGTCCTGTAGGGTGTAACTTGCAGATATAAATAGATAGACATATATATATCTATAAGAATATGATTATTGCTTAAGCATAGCGCATGTGATGTAGTGGTAACATAGCTCACTTCCAATGAGTTCTCATCGGTTCGATCCCGATCTTGCGTATAATATGGACTTATGTCATTTTCGTTATGAACTTATAATGTTATTTTCTTATATGTATATATTAAGGGGTTGATGTCTCTCTTATATATTGTAAAATTTTAAAGTAACAAAGGTTGTTTGATCAATCGGTCTGCAGGATACGCAATGCTAGTTATTACACTATTATCTCTGTTAATTGCGGTACCGCTTTTTTCATCTAAAACATCGCCGAGCTATTCATCTAACCCATCTGGATGGAAAATGCAGCTAACACGTGCGACTTCTGTAACATTCTTCTTGGCCGCGGCCTTATCGTTCAACGCTTACTACGTTGCAACTTTAGGATCCGGAGTGAGTCTTTACAGTGGATTATTCCATGTTAGCACAGTTTCAATGGCAATTGAGTTCTTTATCTTTATTGTCGGAGGACTAATTCTTTTATCATGAGCATCATCAGCATACACTGCTAACCTTAAAGGAGAGTCAGTGCGACCTACAATTGCTGAGTATCCAATGATCGTTGTATTCACTACAATTGGTGCCTCATTCTTAGTATCTAGTACTGATCTTGTATCACTGTACTTAGCTATTGAGTTACAAAGTTTCGCTGTATACATTCTTGCTGCTCTTTACCGGAACAACGAGTCTGCTACAGCTGCTGGACTGAAGTACTTCCTACTTGGTGCTTTATCTTCAGCCTTTATCCTTTTAGGATCTAGTTTAATCTACGGATACACAGGGCTAACAAACCTTGATGCTATCAGTAGTTTATTATCTGTTTCATCTCCATCAGACAGTATTACACAAGGAGTAATTCTTGGTCTTGTAATCATGACTGTTGGGTTCTTATTCAAAATTGCTTCAGCTCCATTCCACAACTGGGCTCCTGACGTATACGACGGAGTACCAACAATTGTTACAACTTGGTTAGCTGTAATGCCTAAAATCTCTATCTTCGTACTATTATTAACACTTAACTCATTAACTGATGGTTTAGGACTATCATTTGGTGATATTACAGTGAACGTATGGCAAGCTCTATTATTAGTTTGTTCATTATTATCATTAATCATTGGTACTGTTGTAGGATTAGCACAATTCCGAATCAAACGACTATTAGCTTACAGTACAATTTCACACGTTGGGTTCATGTTACTAGCATTAGCTGTTAGTGGACAAGAGTCAATCGACGCGTTCTTATTCTACTTAATCCAATACAGTCTAACTAGTCTAAACGGATTCTTAATCTTACTAGCCTTTGGTTACCTAATCTTTAGCAAGAAATCAACACAAAACAGTGACGTACAATTCATTTCACAACTAGCAGGACAGTTCCGACAAAACCCTGTTCTAGCTTTAAGTATGATCATTTGTCTATTCTCTATGGCAGGAATCCCTCCTCTAATGGGATTCTTCGCTAAATATGCAGTTCTATACACAGCTATCCACAACGGATACTACTTCATTTCACTAGTTGCAATTCTAGCTAGTGTAGTGAGTGCTGCTTACTACCTACGAGTTGTTCGAGTACTATACTTTGACACAACAAGTGATAACACAGATGAGTCTTCTTACGACGCATCAGTAATCACAAGTACACACAGTTACCTAATTGCTGTTCTAACAGCAGCTATCGTTCTATTTGTACTACAACCATCATTAATCTTAAACAGCACTCAGTTAATGGCAATGTCAATCTATAGCTACTAATGACAATGATCGTTCTATTAATCTTTGTGCCTATCCTGGTTGCAATTCTATTAGCACTTAACGTACTATTGGCAGTTCACCGACCTGACACAGAAAAGGTAACTCCCTACGAATGTGGGTTTAACCCAATCTATGGTCAAGTACGGGCTCCATTTGCTATCCAATACTACTTAGTTGGTATTCTATTCTTAATCTTCGATCTTGAAATCGCTGTTCTGTACCCATTAGCTGTAACATTATACCAAGTATCAGTTTATGGATTCTGGGTTGCCATGATCTTCTTAGTACTTCTAACCGTAGGATTCGTATACGAGTTCGGGAAGGGAGCACTGAAATTCACTGATCACCGATCTTCAATTCACCGAGCCACAATCGAAGCACCTCAAGTTTAGTTGTTTGCTTAACAAGGCGAGTGCAAATTATAATCCCCCTTTTTACCTATTTATTCTGTTTTTATGTGTCGTTATAACGTTAGTCTCTTATATAATAGAATAAGAAACAGAGATACTTTAATAAATAAATAGAGTACGGTATTTATCCTCTGGGAGCTGCTCTGTTATATGTTGCTACAAAGTCTTTAATGTTTCAGTTTTCCTGTTCTTTTCCCTTCGACAGGGGCGGGAAACGAAAGGAGGGGGAAACAAGCGATACTTTAGAGTATTCAAGAGGCTATGATTAATATTAGAGTGAGCTAGCATAGTATATATGAACTCTATAGTTTTTGTTTCGGAAAATTGACAAGTACTTGTTTTTTTGCCCTTGCTGGGGGGGCCCAAAAAAAGGGAAAATAACATCATGTTTTAAGTATGTTAATATAATGTATGTCTCTTATATTTAATAATAAACAATAAGTAACTTATCTTGGCCATATAGGGTAATATTTACCCATTTATTGGAAATCGCTCCTTAACTAAGTCACGCGTTAATTTGCCTGACTGAATACTTATTACCTCAATTTAGGTAACTTATTCTCTCCTTCTGTTATAAAGCCTGTTATAGACTGCGGAGGTTATATACATAATTAATACCTTATTTTACACGTAGGGGTTTGACCTACTCTTATTTCTAATCTGCTCTTTTTTTTTGCCCTGTTCCCCGCGCAGCGGGGAACTGGGCAAAAACAGCTAACAAAAGGAAACGGAATTAAACAGGAATAAGATTAATTTGTTTTAATCAAGATTGTCTTTGATTAAGGATAGATTAAGCAAATATACATTTATACTATGCGATTACTTAAATCACATCCAGTTTTAGGACTAGTTAACAGTTACATGGTTGACAGCCCACAACCGGCAAGTCTTAGTTACATGTGGAACTTTGGTTCATTATTAGGAGTTTGCCTAGTGATCCAAATCGTAACAGGAGTAACACTTGCTATGCACTACACACCTAACATTGATCTTGCATTCATCAGTGTAGAGCACATTATGCGTGACGTACACTACGGATGGTTAATCCGATACCTACACGCTAACACAGCTTCATTCTTCTTCATCTTCGTTTACCTACACATTGCTCGAGGTCTATACTACGGATCATACCGATCACCACGAGTTCTACTATGGTCTATTGGAGTAATTATCTTAATCTTAATGATTGTTACAGCATTCCTTGGATACGTACTACCGTACGGTCAAATGTCACTTTGGGGAGCTACTGTAATTACTAACCTAATGTCAGCTATCCCATGGATTGGACAAGATATTGTTGAGTTCTTATGGGGAGGTTTCAGTGTAAACAACGCTACACTTAACCGATTCTTCTCATTACACTACTTACTACCTTTCATCTTAGCTGCTCTAGTATGTGTACACCTTATTGCACTACACGAGCACGGAAGTAGTAACCCATTAGGAGTATCAGGTAACACTGATCGATTACCATTCCACCCATACTTCACATTCAAAGATCTAGTTACAGTATTCCTATTCTTACTAGTTCTTGGAGTAATGGTATTCTACGCACCTAACTACCTAGGACACAGTGATAACTACATTCCTGCGAACCCAATGCAAACACCTGCATCTATTGTTCCTGAGTGGTATCTATTACCGTTCTACGCAATCCTACGATCTATCCCTAACAAGTTATTAGGAGTAGTGGCTATGCTTGCTTCATTACTAATTCTACTTGCAATGCCTATTGTAGATACTTCACGTGTACGTGGATCACAATTCCGACCACTAATGCGATGGGCCTTCTGGCTATTCGTAGCTGACTTCTTTGTACTAATGTACATTGGTAGCCAACACGTTGAGGAGCCATTTATTACTGTTGGAGCTCTTGCCACAGCGTTCTACTTCAGTTGGTTCCTAATTGTTGTGCCTGTAATCGGTATCGTAGAGAACACTCTACTAGACATCGCTACAGAGCCTAAATCATAATTTAATCCCCTTTTTTGCATTATATATAAGAAACTAACAATAATAAATAATTATAGAAGCTACGCTGGGACAGGGGGGGCAAAAATGGAATGGATTGGGCTGCCGAAGGAGTGATCCTTTAGTTGCCTTCTTTATAACAGGAGCCAAAGGAGTAACTCATCGCTCTTTCTAATAAGGGGCAAAACAAAAACAGAATTTATAGTGAGACTAACATTGTTATATCTTGTTAGTTTCTTATATAACAATCTCGTTAGTTTCTTATATAACAATCTCCTAAATAAGAGCTCATCACTCTTTCTTTCCCTGCTCATAAACAAGTAGGGAACTCCTATCTCCCCCCGGGACAGGTTTTCGCCCCCCCTTTGGGTGCTTTTAACCTTCCCGGGCGAAAACTGTAATTTCGAAAACTAGGGAAGTGTAAAGGACTACTCAAAATACCTTATTTTGAAAGAAAGAAGTATTTAAACGTGAACAGAACAAAAAACTTATATATTCATATATGACTCGATGACTTTTTAGTACAAACGCCAAGGATATCGGTACATTATACCTTATCTTCGCCGTGTTCAGTGGTATGTTAGGGACAGCCTTCAGTGTGTTAATCCGTATGGAGTTAGCATCACCTGGAGTACAATACCTACAAGGAAACCACCAACTTTACAACGTAATCATTACAGCTCACGCTTTACTAATGATCTTCTTCATGGTTATGCCAGCTCTAGTAGGTGGTTTTGGTAACTACCTAGTGCCAGTACAAATCGGAGCTCCAGATATGGCGTTCCCTCGACTAAACAACATTAGTTTCTGGTTACTACCTCCTTCATTAATTCTACTATTAGCTAGTGCTCTAGTAGAGCAAGGAGCTGGTACTGGATGGACAATCTACCCTCCACTATCAGGAATCCAAAGCCACTCAGGTGGATCTGTTGATTTAGCTATCTTCAGTCTACACCTATCTGGTATTAGTTCAATGTTAGGAGCAATGAACTTCATCACTACAATCCTAAACATGCGACACCCAGGAATGTCAATGCACAAACTTCCTCTATTCTGTTGGGCGATCTTCATTACAGCAATTCTACTTCTACTATCACTACCTGTTTTAGCTGGAGGTATTACAATGCTATTAACTGATCGTAACTTCAACACTTCATTCTACGACCCTGCTGGAGGAGGAGACCCAATCCTATTCCAACACCTGTTCTGGTTCTTTGGACACCCAGAGGTTTACATTCTGATCATCCCTGCATTCGGAATCGTATCTCACGTAGTTGCAACATTCTCAGGTAAACCGGTATTCGGATACTTAGGAATGGTTTACGCTATGTTCAGTATTGGAATTTTAGGATTCATCGTTTGGAGTCACCACATGTTCGCTGTAGGACTTGACGTTGATACTCGAGCTTACTTCACTGCTGCCACAATGATTATTGCCGTTCCAACAGGAATTAAAATCTTCTCATGGTTAGCTACATGTTACGGTGGATCATTACGATACACTGCTCCAATGGTATTCGCATTAGGATTCATTGCACTATTCACAATTGGAGGTCTTACAGGAGTTATCCTTGCTAACGCTTCATTAGACGTTGCAATCCACGACACATACTATGTTGTGGCTCACTTCCATTACGTTCTTTCAATGGGAGCTGTATTCGGAATGTTTGCTGGATACTACTTCTGGGGACCTAAGATCATTGGTAAAACTTACAACGAGCAATTAGCACATATCCACTTCTGGACTATGTTCGTTGGTGTTAACCTTACATTCTTCCCTCAACATTTCCTTGGACTGGCGGGAATGCCTCGGCGTATCCCTGACTACCCTGACGCCTTCGCGGGATGGAACCTTATCTCAAGTTACGGTTCAATCATTTCAGTGGTAGCTACAGCTATCTTCCTTTACATCATTTGGGATCAATTTGTACACGGTAAAGCCGTTTCAAACAACCCATGGGCAGTACCACAATTCTTCACAAGTACTCCAGAGTTCTTAAGCGGACCACAATACGCTCACTCATTAGAGTGGACTCTAGCTAGCCCAGTACCATTCCACTCATACAACACACTACCTGTACAATCATAGTACAAATAGTAGGCTTTTTCAATAAGGCAGCCTTCGGTAAACTCGAAGGAGTGGTTCCCGGCTTTGCCGGGAAATAAATTAATCCCCTTTTTTAACAAATTATAACACCAAGTCTCAAACCGTATACTCGACTGTATACATCTGGCTATAGGCTTTCAAAGTCTAATAAACCAGACGAGGCACGCTTACTGCCTTTCTATCTCCTATATTAGGAGTCACTTCCTTTTCAAGCAGGACAGGTTTTAAGGCTAACATATCAATGTTAAAGCTAAATCAACTAATTAAATCATGCCACAACTATTACCATTCTACTTCATTAACCAACTATCATTCGCATTCCTAGTACTAATCACTCTAGTTTACGTATTTGGAACTTACATCTTACCAGCCTTCGTTGAGCTATTTGTAACACGAATGTACATTACTAAACTATAATTTATAGCTATAGTTTATGACACATTTCCTGCTGCTTACGACTCTAGCGAGTAGCTGGGTTAATCCCCTTTTAGTTTCCCGCCCCTTTTCGAACAGGTAAAGCCATGATTCTATTTAATGAAAACATATAAGAGAAATACAAGTAATAGCAAATAATAAGCACTAGTGTTACTTAGCCTTTTCAAACATGTTTCGAAAATAGGAATATAATATAAAGGATTGTTAAACCCTCAATTTTGTAAGTTTCTTATATGTTTAATTTTTCTGTTTATTTTATAAAAAGGGGGTTAATAACCTCGGGCTTGTCCGAGGAGAAAAAGGCGTGTGAACTAAGATCCCCACCAGTAGATTGAAATGTATAGGAATAACCAAACTACGTCAACGAAGTGCCAGTATAGAATAGCAGCCTCGAATCCTAAGTGGTGGTGGTCTGTTAGGTGGTATGATAGAATTCGGAAGAATGCTACCGCGATGAATAATGTACCGATAATAACGTGGATACCGTGGAATCCAGTTGCAAAGAAGAATGTTGACCCGTATGCTCCATCCGCAATAGTGAATGGTGCCTCGTGGTACTCTAGTCCTTGAAGAGCTGTGAAGATTACAGCTAGTACAACTGTAATGATGATTCCTAGGATTGTACCTCGTCGGTTACCCTCAATTAATGAGTGGTGTGCGTAAGTTACACTTGCTCCTGATGAAAGAAGTAGAACAGTGTTAAGTAATGGAATCTCGAATGGGTTAAGAGGGTCAATACCTGCTGGAGGCCATGCGTTTCCTAACTCTACAGTAGGAGCTAATGCTGAGTGGAAGTAAGCCCAGAAGATTGAGATGAAGAAGAATACCTCACTGATAATGAATAATGCTACACCAAGGTTAAGACCTTTTTGTACAGCAAATGTGTGGTTTCCTAATAGAGTTCCCTCTGCTACAACGTCTCGGAACCATAGAGCCATTGAGCTCACAGTTGTGATGAATCCGATGATAACAAGGAATCCACCGTTAGATACTCCGTTGAAGTACATTGCAGCGGCCATAGTTAGGATTAGTAATGAGAATGAAGTTAGTAACGGCCATGGTGATGGAGTTACTAAGTGGAAAGGATGTGCTTGGAATTGTGCTCGTGATAGTTGCATAATTAAAATAATTTATAGAATCAGACAATAATAGATAATGGCTATTATTACTAGGGTCCTTGAATTAATCAAGGCAGCTGTTAGCTTATAGAACTCCTCTAGTTACGGCACAGTTGTGCCCTCCTTCCCCCAACTTATGATTGGGAAAAATGTAGAGGATGCTTATACCATAATTCTAATTATATATTGTTTGTCTCTTATAGTTTATTAATCGGATAAAATAGGATTCGAACCTATGGTACCGGAAAGGCACACCATATTTCAAGTATGGCACATTCGACCACTCTGTCATTTATCCAAAAATAGAGTAGCGGCTGTTTTTGGGCGTTTTTGGGGGAACCCCAAAAAGCCAAAAACGCCCCAAAAAAAGGAGCCGCCGATACTATTCTTATATAGTTTATGTTTACTGGTCCATCTCTTATAGTCGCCAGCGCTTACTTTGTTTCATTTTCATTTTGGGTTCATTTTTGGGGGAACCCCAAAAACACAAAAACGCCCAAAAAACCCAAAAACGCTACACAAGCTAAAACAATATATAAGAGTAAGTTATAACTTCTGCTTTTCCTTTAATGGCGCCCCTTGTGAGAAGGAGCGGGGCGATAAACAGCAAGTATGCTGGAACTGGTAGACAGGTGGTTCTTAAGCAACCATGACGATACGTTGTATGGGTTCAAGTCCCATTACTTGTAAATTAAAGGAGGCTAATATAAGAGACAGACATAACCTAACAGGAATGGCTTGATTCGAACAAGCTCCGCGAGACTTTGGAGATCTGCATGCTACCATTGACACCACATTCCTATCAATATTTGGTTAAATTACCTTCTTCGGCTGCTAATTAGCGCCCCTGCTAGGAGCGGGGCGAGTAAACAAGGGCAACACGAATCGAACATGTATTGGCGAATTTGAAGTTCGCTATTCTACCATTGAACTATACCCCTAGCGTTACTAGGGCTAAGAGGGAATCGAACCCTAAATCAACAGATTTGCAATCCGTGTGTAGTACCATACTACCGCCTCAGCCCTTTATACTTATTCTATATAAAAGAGAGAAACAAATAAACTTAACACTAGAAGAATCGAACTTCTTTTTGGCCCCCCCAGGGGGGGCCAAAACACATCAAATTAGGAATTTACTGCTCTACCGTTAAGCTAAGCGTTATAAACTATCCTTTTATAGATAAAATGTAATTAAAAGAGAATAACAGAAAGGGGATTATGATTTACTTGTTGCTGTAGCAGTAGGAGTAGGACTCATACATAGTACAATAGGCCCAACCATAGCAAGTAAGAAGATTACACTTGCAACTACTAACCATAGTGAAGCGTATGTGTATAGACCATGACCAATACTTTCGATTTGAGTAAAGGTTGTCATTGTGCTATCTGCAACTACTGGGTTGAACGCTGCGTGAACTCCTTCTGTTCCCACAGAGTGGTGAATAGAGTCAAGTGCAGTGTCAGTGTTAGAGATCCCAAGTAGAGTTGTGTTTAACCAGTTAAAGATACTTAGTGAAACGTGTAGTGATCCACCATCGTGGTAGCTTACTGGTAAGATTGATAGTAACTCGAAGAAGAATAGTGATCCTAAGAAGGCTCCCATAGGTAAGCTCTTAGTATACTCTTGTCCTGTCTCAACTAGCTCAACTAATCGTAAGTTAAGCATCATGATAACGAATAAGAATAGGATCGCGATAGCCCCAACGTAAACAATTAAGTATACAAGTCCTAGGTAGGCAACACCTAATAGAACTAAGTAACCAGCTACGTTAAGGAACACAGCAATTAGGAATAATACCGAAATAACAGGGTTTTTAGCAGTAATAACCATAATACCTGATAAAATGGCTCCTAAAGCTAGTAAATCTAGTAATACGTTGTTCATATTTAAAATATAGATACCCTATCTAACACCAGAAACAGGTAGTTAGATGCTATATGCCTTATATAAAGGAACAGCAGAGAGTCGTAGACATTTAGCTTATTATTTATAGCTGTTTTCCCTTGTTATAAAGAAGAAGAAAACAGAAAAATGAAGTAATAACTAAAGTAGTCGTTTAGGCTAAAATAAATACACACCTAAACAGTAAACCAAAATGAGTTTAGTCTTAACTCCCTATCATGAATAGGGAAGTCCTTAACTGGAGTCGAACCAGCTCTCTAAGAATTAACAGTTCTTCGCTGCACCGTATAGCCCTAAGGACGTTATCTATTGGTTTTAGTATTAACATACTTATATTGTATTAACTAATATGACTTCATTTTGGCCCCCCGCGTAGCGGGGGCCAAAACACATGAAAACAGGACACAGCAAATTTTATTTAGTATAATGTGAGTTTCTTATAATGCATCTTTAGAACAGTGTGTTTTCGCTGTTTTTCCCTGTTCCCCCCGCGCAGCGGGGGGGAAAGTAGCTGGGAAAAGACCGACTTTAAGAGGGAGGGGGCGGAACACCGGGAGGGTTAAAGAGCTCCCGGAAACATCTTACAAGTAGTGGGACTTGAACCCACATGGCTGGAGGCCACAGTTTCCTAAGAACTGCCCGGCTACCAATTACGGCATACTTGCTGTGCTTTTAATTCTACTGTTATAAAGAAGGTGGCAAAAAAGGGGGTTAATAATAGTCCCCAGCGTAGCTGGGGAAGTAGTCATTTAGTACTATGAGTATAGTAGTAAGAATGACATCATACACTTCTGATAAGTACGAATCAGAAATAGATCATGTCTTTATCTTGATGATAGCAGGCGTATGATCGTTGAAGAATTATTTCTTGCCGGTAGATTGATACTATTAATCTGTTACTTTATATAAAGTGAATAGTCATAAAACTTTTCCGGCATATAGCCTGTGGCACTCCTATGAATTTATTGATTAAGAGCGAATAGACCTGTAGCCTCTGATAGAGCGAATCCTAGGATCGCGTATGAGAATAGTTGCCAATCATACTTAATGGTATATAGATATTAAGTAATAATGAGATCATATCTTTTGTCATAGTTTCAGACAATTTAACATCTGATCGTTGAAGATTTAAGTCTTGCTGATTAGTATTTAGCTTATTCAGTATAGCTGAATAAAGCCGTCATTAATTCTATTACCAATATTTTGGTGATCTTTTAATACAGTCCCAGCATATAGTTAAGAATTCGACCCCAAGCAAGGTCGTAGTGCAGGGTTACGTGCAGTTGCAGTAATTAGTCCTGAGAATACTACTCCAATTCCAACTCCGGCTCCGGCTAACCCGATAGTAGCTAGTCCTGATCCAATGTATTTTGCAGCTTGTAGCATGGTTAATATAAATTTAATAGCCTCGTCACACCGTACAGCGCCATGATAATAAATTAACAGAGGGTTAGGTGTATGGCAGACGGAGCTCTAAGTTGCAGCAGTGGTCTAGAAAAATTGAGTAACTAAACATGCCGTTCTTTTCACATTAATATTGACTATAAGAGAATAACTTTCATTATAATAAAAGGTATTGGCCTTCCTTAAAAAATAAAGGCTGCTTTCCGAAACGGGCTCTGTTTATTCAATAAACCGTCACTCACTTATATTTAATATAAAAGCTTTAATTAAAAGTAACTGTATCAATTTACATAGGTTGGCTTAGTTCAACGGTAGAACACTAGTTTGTGGATCTAATGATCCCAGTTCGATTCTGGGAGTTGACCCTTATACAGTAATAGAGGGATTATGGGACTGATGGCTTCAAGTTATGGCCACAGGAAAGTCCTAGATGATTATAGCATATCCTAGAAATAAGGAATAGCTAAAGCTATGGTTACTTACAGAAATAATATATTATGAATTTTGCTCTCGACTCTGTTTATTGTTTTTGTTTATAATATCGCACTTATTACCTATGCTCATCAAGTTTCCCCATTTTTGCCATTTTTAGAAAAACAGCTACTTCGACTTCGACTCCTTCGGCGTAGCCGAAGGCAGCAAAAACAGCTAAAGCAGGGAAGAAAGAATACATATTGTAATTTATCAGTCCAACTTAGTAATTACTGGGTACAGAATTAGGCTTATAGTAATCCCTTTACCATTTAAACTAAACAGCTAATATAGTTCAACGGTTAGAACATATCCCTCATATGGATATAATGTAAGTTCGATTCTTACTATTAGCTTCTATATTTTATAGCCGCTATAAGATACTAACTTAATAATTAGTTATAGTTAAAATAAAAGAAATAGTCTAAAGTGAATATAGTTTAATGGTAAAACACTTCAGTGTCATTGAAGTAGATGCGGGTTCGAATCCCGTTGTTCTCGTTATCTTTAGCTTTCCCTCTTTCGAAAGTAGCAGGGGACAGCTTTAAGACTCATTATCCCGCTATCTAACAGCCTAGTTAAAATATTTCCGCCTTATTTTTTTGAAAAACAGGAGAAATTAAAGGCATTAAAAGTCAAGAAACTTTGTTACTGCTTATTCTATAAATTTCTGCATTTTTCCTGCCGCATAGGAACCAGAATTTTAAAACCACTTCCTTCTATTGCCCTTTATATAAAAAAAAGCAGTCAGAAATAGGGTTATTTGGTATGCCTTCTTTCATTTTATTTTCTGTTTTGGCCCGTTTTTGGGGTTCCCCCAAAAAGGGCCAAAATGTCGAACAGAATAAGAAGCGAAACCTACAAACTTATAATACAAAGGAAACCAATAGGAACTATTACAAGATGCATGACATTATCATTAGTGTTATTCCTTGTAGGTATTTTAGGATTCGTCCTAAACCGTAAAAACATTATTCTAATGCTAATCAGTATTGAGATGATGTTACTAGCGGTGACTTTACTAGTTATTGTTAGCTCATTCAGCTTCGATGACATTGTAGGTCAAACTTACAGCATCTACATCATTGCCATTGCTGGAGCAGAGTCCGCAATTGGTCTTGGTATCTTAGTTGCATTCTACCGATTACGAGGATCAATTACTCTACGTTAGATGTACCTATCAATTTTAGCTTTACCATTATTTGGTGCTGCGTCAGCCGGTTTACTTGGACGTAAACTTGGAGTTACTGGTGCACAATTAATTACAAGTGTATGTATGTGTACATCTGCACTTCTATCTATTGTTGCCTTCTATGAGGTAGCATTATGTGGATCACCTGTATCAATCTACTTAAGTAGTTGGATTGACTCAGGAATGATGTCCGTAGACTGGGCATTCATGTTCGACAGCCTAACAGTATCAATGTTACTACCTGTTACAGTAGTTTCATCAATGGTACATATTTACTCTATGAGTTACATGGCTGCTGATCCTCACAACCAACGATTCTTCTCATACCTATCAATGTTCACTTTCTTCATGCTAGTACTAGTAGCTGGAGATAACTACCTAATCTTATTCGTAGGATGGGAGGGTATTGGAGTATCTTCATACTTACTGATTAACTTCTGGTTCACTCGAATCCAGGCTAACAAATCAGCTATCAAAGCCATGACAGTTAACCGTGTAGGTGATACTTTCTTAAGTATTGCATTCTTTGGTGTGTTCTGGGCATTCGGTAACTTAGATTACGCTACAGTTTACAGTCTGTCACCTTACATGAACGAGACAGTTCTAACTATCATTGGACTACTATTCTTATTCGCCGCAATGGGTAAATCAGCTCAATTAGGACTACATACATGATTACCTGACGCAATGGAGGGGCCTACACCGGTTTCAGCGTTAATTCACGCTGCTACTCTTGTTACTGCGGGAGTTTACTTACTTCTACGGTCTTCTCCACTACTTGAGTACGCTCCAACAACTCTTGTTGTAATTACATGGGTAGGAGCTATCACAGCATTCTTCGCTGCAACAACAGGTCTACTACAAAATGACATTAAACGTGTTATTGCTTACTCTACTTGTTCACAAATGGGATACCTATTTATGGCAGTAGGTATTTCACAATACTCAGTAGCGCTATTCCACCTAGTAAACCACGCCTTCTTTAAGGCAGTACTATTCCTTGCAGCTGGTGGAGTACTACACTCAATGGCTGACCAACAAGATATGCGACGACTTGGTGGTTTAATTAACTTACTACCATTCACTTACACAATTATCTTAATTGGTTCACTAAGTCTAATGGCCATTCCATTCATGACAGGATTCTATTCTAAAGATTTAATCCTTGAGTCAGGATATGCTACATACACTATGAGTGGACACATCGTTTACTGGTTAGGAACATTGACGGCTATGATTACTGCATTCTACTCATTCCGTCTAATCAGTATGACCTTCTTAACTACACCTAACGCTCCTAAAGTGGACTACGAGCACACTCACGAGCAAGATATGATCACTGTAGTGCCTTTAGTAATCCTTGCAGTAATGTCAATCTTCTTCGGTTACATTGCTAAGGATAGTTTCGTAGGTATGGGTAGCGATATGCTTGCTACATCATTATTTGTTCACCCATCACACGTGACATTAGTTGAGGCTGAGTTCTCGATTCCTACATTCTATAAACTACTTCCTGCTATTGGAACAATTGCAGGTGCATCATTAGCATTACTAATGTACCACCGATTAGCTAACTTCACTGTAGATTTAGCTCTAAGTGATCTTGGTAAACGAATTTACACATTCTTCAACGCTAAGTGGTTCTTTGACGCAGTTATTAACCACTACGTAATTAACAAGGCTCTAGGTCTTGGAATGATTACAGCTAAAGTATTAGATCGAGGAGCTATCGAGTTATTAGGACCATTCGGACTAACTAACTCACTATACGGAGGTAGCCAAACAATTTCACGATTAGATACTGGAATTGTAACACAATACGCTCTATACATCATGATTGGTTTAATCTCAATCACATTATTACTATTCGTACCAATCCTATCAGGTATTTCACTAGACAACATCGGTGACCTACGACTGATCTTAATTTACGCAGCTGGTCTACTGTTCGCCTTTGGTAAAAGCGAAGTAACAGGCTCTAAACAATCTGCATAATCCCCTTTTGTATCGCCCCTGCTTAGCAGGGCGGCTATAAGAAAGAAACATTACTTACCAATAATATAAGAAATAGTTATACTATCGCATGTATACCTAATTAAAGCGAGATTAGTTTAACGGTTAGAACGTCGACTTTACACGTCGATGGCAGAAGTTCGACTCTTCTATCTTGTATCTATTAGTTTATTTGTGGATTAGTTAAACGGTATAATCGCCGACTCATGATCGGCAGTTCTGGGTTCGATTCCCGGGTCCGCGTAACAGAGCATAGCTGTTAGCGGCGGGCTTGCCCGCCGTCAAATGAATAAAGCTGTGATAATGGATTGGTCATCTAGTGGTAGGATAACAGCTCTTCATGCTGTGCACGCAGGTTCGATTCCTGTCCAGTCTATTGGAGCTCTAACATAATAAACAAAGCCTTAAACTGCTCGCTGTTGAAGTCAAAAAAGCGGGGCGCTAGGTTTGGTTTGATAACTTTATAAGAGAACAACATATTAAATTTACTAAACGGGTTAGTTTCTTATATTTAATCAAGTAAGTAAATTACTTAATTCCGTAAAGCAAGGCAGTAAAGAAAGCCCATAGATACCTATAACTAATAATATTAATCACAACCTCTTGAATACTCTAAAGTATCGCTTGTTTCCCCCTCCTTTCGTT
>ERZ794949.243-NODE-243-length-19931-cov-145.808110_pt1 | contig 19931 bp, 16 predicted proteins | sample MGYA00511363_ERZ794949 | MGnify/ENA primary metagenome ERZ794949 (study PRJEB30137, sample SAMN04331402) | food metagenome | isolation source: T1 must sample point D1 replicate B | place: Australia: South Australia ...
AAAATAGTACTTATGTAGTTACCCGCAATACATATATTTCTTTCCTAATAAGGACGTATCGGCTTTTAGCTCTGGAAAAAAAAAACTGTAGCTAAATCAACTACCCCTGTAAGTAGTGTAGCCAAAGTTATTTAATAGCAACGGAATGTGATAATGGCTAACATTAGTGTCTTTAATCATAAATGGTATGTCAATGTATGGATAAAGAGTGTTTTCCTTGACAATATCGTAATAACTGGTTTTTACTTGGAATCTTATCATATATGTATTGTTTTGAGATATTTTATGATCATTAAGGAACTCCCAAGTATCTTTGATAACTCTACCGTCTTTGTTAGTTACTTGTTTGGCAATTTTAATAGGATTTTCATCGGTTATTGTGTATAGTTCACATAGAATGTTGCTCAACGGTAGTCCCGAGTTTGAGTTTAATACATGACATGAAACTGTATATTCCTTCATTTAATCTTTCGTTTTTGTTATTTCTTTATATATATATTTTTTTTTTGGGTTTCATCAAAAATGAAATTAACTAATAAAATTTGATTTAAAGCATCGTTTATATATAAATACCTTATTTTTATTGCTTTAATCTATTTAATATTATGGTTATCGCATTAGATTATGAAAGCGAAGGAATCGGATTTTTGGTGTGAATTCTGTATGGTCTTTTTTTTTTTGGGCTGATCTTCTTATCGCTATTTACCGAATGTATAATGAGCATTGATTCAAGAGGGAGGGTTGGCCAAAAAAAAAACCATCGGATATAAATACAATCCCTAACATAAGAACACAAAACTTAGTTTTAAATAAGTTACAAGGTTTTAATATTCTTCTAAGTGTTTGTCATAGGCTTTGAGATGTGACTAATCCAAATGATTGCTAGATGTTTGCTTATCCACAAGGTATTATTCAAAAAAAAGTAGTCACGTGACTTGTGTAAATAAAGTAAACAAAATCAGCAAAGCATCACGTTTTTATTGAAATTTTCCAACAAGCAAACAGTACACTGGAGTTAATACCCAAACACGCACAAACATTCTCCCACAACAAACACATGTATGGATGATGATTATATTGAAATAGACCTTAATAAGTTTAAAGTCATCAACAGCTTACTTCCAATAAAACCCAAGAATACTAAAACTCTAACAATAGTAAATCCTTCTTTATACAATGATTTTTTGGCCAATTATTTTGATGAAATACGATCTAAACCAGATGTATACGATTTCATAAGCTACGTTCCATTGTCAATAGAAATAATTGAAAAATACATTAAAGTTTCAATAGTTTTAAACATAGTTTTAAAAAAAAAACTCAAAAATACAAGCATCAATCCTAATCTTGACTTTATGAAGCAGTACAAAACTTTCAAGTATTTGTTTATAAATACAACCCCCATAAAGAAAATAATGTTATTCGGAATAATAACAGCACACGGTTACATGCAAGATGTGGAACAGGTACCGAACTTTAAGTTTATTTTGAACGAAAATGTTTTGTGTTTGATTAAAGGGAGCAAGATTAAAATGATAAAGGAATTAATTAATAAAAAAGTTAAGCTTAAAGGAGAAATCAGATTCAATAAGGAAGATTTTAACTATTACTTTATGATTGATGATATAGAGTTTATAAATCATGTTCAATTAACAATTTATAAAAATAAAATTGTAAAAATAGTTGAGGAGATTTTGATTAATCACCAATGGGATGTGAAAAAAACGCACATTGATGAACAATTAGCACATATACTTGACCAATGGTATCAATTTTCTCAATTGAGCTATTTACCTGGCATTGATCAAAAGTGTCTGATACATCTTAACAAGTGCATGATTCCACCTGTTATCTGCATAAATAAAAGTAACTCAAGCATGTATGACAACTTAAAAGTTGCAGTTTTCTTCAACTTATTGCACACTTTTTACGAAAATATTACAAATGTTGACCTTATCAACGAACTGAAAACAAATTACAAAATCTGCAAAATGATAATCAACTTTATAAAAAAAGAACATCTTCATATTAGTGATCCGGAATATAGATTTTTTTTCAAAAGTTTGCAGCATAGGATCATAACTGACTTTTCAAATATTTTTGTTCACTACCTTAATGATGGTTTAATCAACGGAATTGAAGTTGTAGAGCTATGTGAGTTAATGTATTCAAAAATAAACCTCTATCTGAAATATTCAAGCAATTTGAAAATTACCGTACGGCTTAAAACGTTTCTAAAAGACGAAAACATTATGATGTATTTGGTTAAGCATGTATGTTATAACTATTTGACCTTGAAATACGCTAAAGATACAGTCGACAAGGATAAATGCCTAAGTAAAATCGAAGTAGTTGAACAACATAACGACGAGCTGGAAGTTACAATACATGTGACATTGTAAACGTTTATAAAAGACATCTGCGCTGCATTCCTGATTTCTCCTTTTTTTATTCTTCTATTAATCACACTGGTATACACAATATTATGGTTATGTTTTTGAAATGTGCTTCACTGTTGAACATCAGGTCTTATATCCGATAAGTAGTTAAAATGTTTAATAAACGTATAATCAAGATTTCTTCCATATTTTTTTTTTTTAGCTCTTATGGTATAGCAACCTGATAACCCTAGGAATGGCTAGAGCAACTAAAGGAACATTAATCAAATGCGATCCGTCTATTAAACAATTGATAATCAAGTTGAATAATGAGAATAACAATAACATCATTCTTCAAACAATAGATAACAGTTACAACAATAATGAGCAGGAATCTATACTACTCATAGATGGTGTTTATTTAGATTTTTTAAAAATGGAACTGGATAGAATGCTAAGTAAGAATATATTTGAAGAAGAAGATGAGGCCAATGTTTGATAGTATTGGCTAAGATGTTGTTTTTTCAAAGTCAAATCAGTATCTCGATGGGTTAATGATTACGGAAGGTGTCAGTGTGTCCCCCCACTGAGCTGAAATTCATACTGGAGTGATCAAATTATAGCTATATTTATTTTCTTTTATTTAAAAAAAAAAAAAATCATTATATATAATATAATCAAGCTAATACTACCATTTGATTATTAACAAGTTATTTTGGTGTTGATAGTACTATTTACTCTACTGATGTGTTTTAACCATTAAACATCATTTAACCTTTTTCTTAAAACATTCATTTATTTACCTAAAATTCTTTGCTTTTCAGCTTCTAAATCTTCTACACCAAATTCATTAACTAATCTTTCTTGAAGTTTTAATCTTCTTTCTAATCTTTCTTTTCTTAACTTACTCAATTCGTATTCAATTTCAACAGTATTCTTAGGTAAGTCATTAACAGTAAGATCCTTTTCAGGGAACATTTTCCAATCTGAAAACTTTGTCTTTGTATCCACACCGACATATAACATTGCTAAAATAGGAGCTAAAACACAGAGACTAAATCTAAATACTTCTATAAAAGATCTTTGTTTGAATTGTTTAGTTATTCTTAAAGGTGGTGCTTGTTTATGGAAACTTTTCTGAGCCTTGTCAAAAACTTCAGCTCTTTTTGCTAGATATTCTTTAGAAAATGGATTACTCATAGTTGTTAGGTAGCTTAGTTGATAGTATAGGGCTACTTATAGTTCTTTGGTTTTACTCAAAACATGTAGTATATATATAACGAAAAAAAAAAGAAAAGAAGAAATTGGGATTTGGAAAGCCTATACGGGTATATTGACATTTTTTTTTTTAAAAAAATAGTTATAAAAATGGCTGGTATATAAGCTAAATATCTGTTTTAGCTTACTAATTCATATGAGTAATGTGACTTGAAGTTGTTAGTTAAGATGACAGTAATGATAGAATACTTCTTAGATATTGAATGATTTTCACGATCGATCATTTCGGGCAGGCATAGTGCTGTGAGGAAGAATATTTACGAGCTTCTGAAAACAGTATTATCAAAGTCTGAATATCTCTTATCAATTGTAGGCTTCACAAAATGTTGCCTATTTTTCTTTTTACTTTGGCATTATTGCCGCCAAATGAGTGTATTATTTTAACTTCTAGCTTAACATGGTTTTATTTTTAAAACCATGTTCAATAGGCTTAAATTATCATACGATATGTTAATTATTCACAAGATATATACTAATTTTGATTACTTATAGTACTTTTCCATAAAGTCTCTTTGTTTTCTTTGAGATTCGTTGAACTTCTTGAAGGTGTCACTGAATCCTAGCGGTTTGGCACCCGGAACTTTAGGCTTGACTAATTTAGCTAATTCTTCTTTAGTTGGGAAAGGTTGGAATCCAAATAGTCTTCTGGTAGCTGTATGTTTGATCAGTCTTGAACTTATGACTGAACTTAAAGCGGATACTGTAATGAACAAAACGACACCAGAAGGTAAACTCATAGTGAATGGAATTGTAAGGAAAGGCAAGAATCTCATAAATTTCTGCATCATAGGAGAAGAAAGCATTGATGTTTGTCCAGGACTAGAGGCTTCCATGTCTTGCATCATTCCGTACTTGGTGTACAGGTAAATACTGATAGATGAGATCATTTGTAAACCCAAAAATGGATCAACAGCAGATAAATCAGTAAACCATGACCAACCACCTACATCCATACCCATTACTGGATAGTTACACATTTGTCTTATACCTGAGAACATGGAAATAGCAAAAGCTGAGTTGGCTATAACAGGCAAAATCAGGTATCTCATTTGTCCATCAATACCATGCTTTACTTTCAATTGGTTGATTTTCAATTGCATGTCCTGAAAGTTTTGTAAATCACCAGAATATAACCTGTCAGCATATGGTTCAGAGCTTCTTTGGAATTTAGATTGTCTAAAACTGACATCTCTTTGTTTCATGGTCAGTGGCAGTAGCAATAGCTTACCCAATAAGGTTGTAAAAATGATTGCTGTACCCCATTGCATACCCAAAAAGACATGTTCCAATTCTAAAATTTGTTGGATAGTATCAGGTAACCAATAAAACGGATGCTCAACCATTCCAAGACTTTTTAGATACCCAAAAGACTTATCAGTCAGACTAGTGACAGCTTCGATACTACTGTTGAAATCAGGTAAAGTGTTGGCAAATTCAACAGCTTTGTTGCTGGTTTCTTCAACTATCTTTTCGGCATCATTACTGTTGTTTCTTTTAGAAATTTGTTGATATTGAGATGGATTGTATTTATTTAGGCTGTTGCTTTGATTTATGTAGGAAAAAGATCTGAATGTATTGATGTTTTTGAAATTATTGTTTAATAGCCTCAAATTGCTACTCAAGGGCTTGAAAGTCTTCAACATCGTCATCAAAGATAGTCTTGGTGTTTAGATTGTCTTGGATTCATCATTTGAATAAATAAAACGACATTTACAGAATTGTTGAAAAAAAATATATATATATATATATATGAAAAATTTTAAATACAAGTGTAGCTACGCTATGTCCGATTCAAATCACAACTCTACATTAATGCTATAAGTTCTCTCAATTGAATGCTATCGGAAATAAGACTGAATACAACATATTTGCAGAAAAACAACGAAAAGTCATGTGACTATGATTTTCTAAATGTATGTATATTTGGGCGGGTAAAACTCAGCAAATATGCGTCTGAAACTACAATAAGTGTACTATGTTTAATGTTTGGAAAAGAGAGTGAGGTTTTCTTCTTATTTCTGGGTTCTACCCAGTGGAAACATTGCACATTGGGATTAACACAGTTTAAAATTAAGTAGTTAAAACAACAGACTAGTTATTTCAACCCCATATACAAAGCCAATTTTTGAAACATTCTTTATAGAAATCTTTGGTAGAAGGCTGATGTCGGAGTTACCTGTTTGGATGGTAGCTCTTATATCCGAAACCCATTGGCGAAATACTTTTTTTGTTCATACTCTTATTAGCAGCTAACGATTCAAGCGAGATGGAAATTTTTGGTAAATTTCACATACATTCAATGAGAGTATGAAGCATTGGTATAAGCAACCAATGCTCAGATCAACTAATAAATACTTTAAATATGCTTTTAAACACAGCAAACTCAAATCATTGAGGCTATTTCATTCCCCAAATGTTTCGGTGCGAAAACCTATAACTTTGAAAGAAGAAGTGCAAATTCTACAGTTTATATCGCAAAAGACACTGGATCCATTTGAAAACATCAACAACGTAATAGATTTGATGAAGCCAAAAGATGTGATTTTAAGTAATAAAGTTTGTGAATCAGCTATTCTTCATGTCCTTGAAAAAATCCAAGGATGCACAGATAATGAAATAAAAAACAAATACATAAAGAAGTTGAGTGAAATATTATTAATATGTTTAAGGAAATATTATAAAAATGATAAATACATTGATGGAATTGTTAAAAATAAGACTTTTTTTATTACTTACAACATGATAGACCAGGACCGTATATTTGAAATCATCAAAGTGTTAAACACATGCTCAATTAAAAATGACATTCAAACAGCTAATGAAATTTTGTATAAAACCATACCACTACTTTACAAGTACTATTATCAGACTTATACTTGGAACTTCAAATATAAAGACTACAATGGAGAGACTCTTGATGACATATACGTCAAACTACCTAAAACTAACGCCAAAGAAGAACTAAGGCAACTGATTGCATTAAACCGTCATGATAATGATTTTGATTTGATCACATACAACTATAGATATAACAACTTTGAACAAAGAGGAAGTGGAAAGAAATCAGTACCCAATATAGAATATGAATTTGTTAAACAACTACCAAAGGTAGAAATGGCCAGAAAGAGCTTTGTGCCTATGAAATTGAATGAAAACTTAGATGATACTTATGTTGAATTTGCAGATTATTCTACAAGAACAAAATTGAATGCAAAGTTTAAAACATTTATATCACTGCAGTTATTACAATCAGAAACTACAGCAAAAAGATATTTAATGTATTTATTAAATGACAAAGGAAATAATGAATTGAGCAATAATGAAATATTCCTTGTGTTGGCTCAACTATCACATCACTTAGACAGAATTGTCAACATGGATGGCCATCAGTATAGACACAAAAAAAACAGCTCTGTGAATTACTTGTTAAATGATATAAAAATCAATGATTATCCAAATTTAGCTTTTATATTAAAGAATTCCAAGGCTTTAGTAAAGGAATATATTTTAAAACAACTGCATTATAAAGTTCTAAAAAAAAAAATGCTAAGTGATCTTAAAATTAAAAAATATTTACCTAAAATTTATCAAAATTGCGATCTTCTTGAAGATGGAGAGATTGTTGAGGCAAAAGGTGAATTTGAGGTTCTGAAACTTCCATATAGACATTTGACCAAAGCCCAAAGGACAAACACCAAGCATAAAAAGAATGAACAGCTGGTTTTATTAGATTACTATCCTAGAATATTGATATCTATTGTGAACAAAGACGGTAATTTTGTTTATAAATATAACACAACGTTTAAGACAGGATACAAACGTCTTTACAAGAAAACAAAGCTAATCAAAAAAAGTAAACTCCACTATTTAGATCATGTGCAACAAAGCAACTTGAAGTTCAACAAAGTATTCAATCCAAATACCACAAAAACTAAGATATTCCGAGAAAATATTATTATGTCTAGGAACTTGTTTATGACCAAGATATTGCTGAAATTTTTGTGTGTAGATAAAGACGGTAAGTTATTAATAAGTCTGGATAGTCCTGAAGATGTTAATTTCTTGAATGAAACCATAGCTCTGTTGGAAATCTTCCTAGGTGATCCAATCTTTGATGATGTAAACCATAAATATGAGGAAAAAAGCAGATTAAGAGCCAAAAATGCTATGCAATTTGAAAAGGTGCAAAATTTACTGCTGCAGTTCTTGGAAAAGACAGAAGATTAGTAGTCCATAATAGCTCTGATCTGTTATTATAATACTGTAGAACAGTTCAAAAACTGAAAAAAAAATAAGAAACAATTAAGATTTTTTTTTTTTTTAACAAGTCGTCTATGTGAACAATTTTCAATACTGGTCTATTTACCAGTTTCCTTTCATCTTGTATATATAAGCAATAAGCTATAGATGTTAAATTCCATCAGTTAGCTGTAATTGTTGTTTTCAGTTAGCACGTGTAAATATCGGGTTTAACGGCTTTTTATAAGATTTCAAAAAATAAAAAATAGAAAACTCATTCATTTAACAACTTGACTACCAAAAACACCAGTGATGTTCTTGAGTAGATACATCATAAACTATGGTAGAATATATTCAAAGTTGATTAAAGATGATTATAAAGGAATTAATGAAGAAATAACGACTTTTTTGATACTAATTGGAAATAATGATCAATTTATAGATCTTTACATAATGGCAATATCACTATTGGATTCGAAAAATATGTTTATCTATAATTATAAGAATATTAGCCAAAAGATAATATATAAAGATATTTTGGAACAGGAAACACAGGCAAAGAGTATAGACGATTTTGATAAAAATTCCAATATTATTACAACAGATATCAATTACAATTCATGTTCGTGTAAGGAATACTTGCAGAGCTTTGATAGATTTGTTATCAACAACAATTACACCAATCCGGTTGACCTAAAAGAAACAGTTTCTTTGAAAAAACTATTGACCAATCCTGAGCACCTGATGGTTGATTTGTTTGGTTTGATATCTTTTGAGGTTGTAAAAGGTGATGAAACTGTACAGTACGTATATGATGACTACTCAAAACTAGTGCATTTCATCAAACAATTTGTTGATAACGCAATCGTAGATATAAACTTGGTTTACACAACAGGTGAGGTGATGTGTCCACATCTTCTATCATCTTTTTTAATATTAAAAAACGGATTTATTGATATTAAAATGTTAGACCAAGACACTGTACTATTGGATGATTCGCTCCATGAGAATAAAGTATTGAAATATTATAAAGAGCACGTGAAAACCGTGTATATGCTCGATGTTGAAAACCTAAATGACTGGTTATACCTACACTACAATATCATCTAGCTACTATTCAGTTCAAAGCATAAGAATAAAAACGTCGTCTGCTAGTTTAATGCCTCCTGTGCTGCTATACAGATCCTTAATTAAACCTTATTAATTTACTAAGAGAATCTGTCGGATTTAATGAGAACATTCAACATTTTCGAAATGTAAAATTTTTCTCGCTATAAGTTATTTTTTTTTACTCATTATATAGAAGCTCGAAAGTTGTTCAGGTATATATACACTTTCAAGGCCTTTTTCTTAAATTTGGTACACCTTTGTATAGATCACCAACAAATAGCTTGTTTTTAAAGAGCACAACAACGATTGATATCAATGTCTAACTACAACAAGAATCCACAAAACGCTTTACCGTCCCATGAAGTTCCAGAATTTCAAGGAGATTCGGTTTTCAGCAATAAAAAAGCTACTTACAACAAACCTAAAACTTTTCCTGCTAAGAAGTCAGCAGAAATTGTGAATTCCAACCCTTCAAGAGGCAAAAGAGAAACGCACTTCAATACTTTTTCTCCAAACCATCAAACTCAGCAAATGAGCATGCCATCCGGCTACAGACCAGAAGGCTATCACCAACATAATCCAAACATGCCTATTCAAACCATGGGATACCATGCCCAACCATTTTCTATGGGGTACTCCAACGGTTATCAATACAACTACAATACACCTAACCCTGCTTTATTGCCACACCAAATGGCACAAATGCAAATGCCACAAGACAGATCTAATGTTCAGCCTGTAGCAAAGATAGAAAAACCTGAAGTTCCAAAGAAATTAAACTTTAATGAGCACATCTCCCAAGAAGTTGCTCGTAACATTAGTGTTAATTTTGAATTTACTGAAGTATTTGACAGCATTAAAAAGAATTCTGAAAAGACAATAATTTCTTTGGGTGAATTAATCAAAGCTGCTGAAGATCAACTAATTCAAGAAAACAAAAATATTGAAAAACAAATCAAGTCAGATGAATTAGGCAAGAAGATCATTCACTTGAATAAACAAAAGAATGATTGTGACAGCAAGATCAAAGAGTTGGATGATGAATTAGAATTATTGAACAAGGAAGAAGAAGATTTTGACAAATTGTTGAAGGAACAAGAAGAGCTATTGAAGGCTAAAGAATTAGAACTTGAAAACAACTTACAAAAAGTCAATTCCAATCCTTCTACTTCAGCTGGGGATTGGAGTTCTTTATCCAGTGGCACCTTAAACAAAAATAAAGGTAAGCCTGTCACTATAGTATTGGATTCATCAAAGACCAGTGTGGCTTCTGAAGAAACAAAAGAAGAAGTAAAAAAACCTGTCGTTAAAAGTAGCAAAGCAAAACAAAATGTTAAGAATACTAAGGCTGCAACAGTTACTAGTGAAAATAATATCAATTTAAATCCTGCCAATGTCGAAAATGATACTACATTTTTGAACGAAAATGAAAACTTTGGTAAGAAAGCAGGTATGTTTTTACTAGAGTATATGATAAATCCAAAAAAAATCTATACTTTTGTAGATGAAAAATTAAAGACTTTTACACCACCAAAGTTTATGAACAACTCCAATATTTGTTTTATGAACTCCATTCTTCAATCTCTTTTGTCCATTCCTGAATTTTTGAATTTACTTTATGGTTTATCCAGATCTTCTGACTATGACATTGAAAAAATGCCAATAACTTTCTACACTTGGAATTTCTTATATGAATGCATAAAAATCTCCAATAACTATAAGTCTTTGAGTTCTTTGGGCAGTGTTGATGAAAGCGCTAATGTTTCTTTGGATACCTCTGTATTATTTGATCATTTAATAAGTTTGGATAAGTTTAAGACTTTAAAGAAGGGTAGACAAGAAGATGCTGAAGAATACTTGACTTTAGTATTAGATTCTTTAAATGAAGAATTTATTTCTTTGATAGAAAAGTTAGATTTCAAAGATGTTGAAGAATTCATCAACAGCAATATTCAAAAGGAAAGTGAAATTCTAACATACTTATCTAATTTTGTTAACAACAAAAACTGTTCATGGTTGAATGAACCTTTATTGGGTGATTCTTTGAAAAACAGAATTGAAATTAACTTGAAAAACCAATCAGATTGGGAAGTTGCATCCACTGAAAAACAAGAAATTAGATACACGGAGTTCTACCCAACACCAATCACATCTATATTTGGATGTTTGATGATGTCTGAATTGAAGAAAAATAAATCAAATTGTAAAAAAGGTGAATATCCTGTATCTATAACCTATGATCCACATTTAGTATTACCATTAAATCTACAAAAGGATGATAATGAAAATAGTTATAGCATTAAGGGAATGTTGGAAAAATGGGCTAGTGAAGAGCTTCTAGAAATTGATAACAACGAAGTGAAGAAAATAAACAAATTCCATGACTTACCTAAGGTACTTATAATTCAAATTAAAAGATTTAATTACCATGTACAAACCGGAAACTTGTCTGTTGTTGATACTTATAAAAACGAAAACAAAGTTAACGGTAAAGCTGAAAAACTAAATGATTATATTGATTTCGACTTTGACTTTGATATTCCTGCTTCTTGTTTACAAGACCCATCTATTCAAAAACAATCTTATACTCTAAAATCTATAGTCTACCACTCTGGTTCAGATACCCACTCTGGTCATTACACCACTGATTCCATGAACAATAAAAACGGATGGTTTAGATGTAATGATATAGAAATTCAAAAAGTAACTAAGAAAGATGTTTTGGAATTAGGTAAAAAGAAAGTTAATACTCCTTATATATTATTCTATGTCAGAGATTGAAGATGTTTATCATGCTAATGTAAGTGAAATATTATAAGGTTGTTGTTTTTGTTTTTTTGGTTATTTATTTATTTTGGTGATGAAATCCGTTTATTCATCGTCAGTTTTCCAGCCTACTTTACAAATTTAATATTGTGAATCATCAATCATATCATCACTGTCATCGTAATTATCATCAATTGCCAATGCATTGAAATATTGATACTCATTAGCCAAAACAGAACTATCTTTTTGTTCAAGCTCAGCTGGTATGTTTGTGTGCTCCACTTCAACCTCTCTTGCAGTTTTTCTTTGTTTTTTTTCGGGATATTGATAAAGAGTATGAATTCTTTTAACTCCTGTATTTGCACCATGTTCAACAACTAACTTCATTGAGTAGGTATTCCCAACGTTGTTATAAATACTTATTTTCAAATGAATCATTCTCTTCCATACTTGGTCCAATACACCCTTGCCAACAATCCCATTCTCCAGCTCACTTTTCAAAACATAACTATCGTAATCACTATTCTTAGCGTTCATAAAGTTATTTATCAGTATTGTCTTGTCAAATAATACAGACAATTTGGAAAATATCAATACTAAAAATTTACATTTATAGTCATTTATCGATGTTTTGATATTGTTCGCATTATTATGCTTTATTAAATCAAACAAGTGATTATTTATTATGTGTGATAAATGTGTAACTACCACAATATTCTTGCTTGTGTCTTTATCTTTTAACTTTGTCAATAAATACAAAAGCTCATGAATAGTCCTCACTACATAATGTTCCAGTTGAGAATCAAGATTTACTGGTTGTTTATGACAGCTTATCCAAATGGTCTTCTGAACATCTAAATTTTGAAGAAGTATGTTTATAGGAGATATGTTAGGAATATAAGATACTTCATAAATCCCAGGATTGATATTATTCAATACATGATTTATAAGAAATCCTTGTAATGTATTTGATTTATACCGATTTTCAATGACTGTTGCTTCACTTTGTAACGATTTGTTTTTGGATTGATCTAATCTTTGATGATTTGCACCTAAAAAGCTGAAGTCAAGTGTTATAGCCGAGTCATTCATCTCTCAAGTCTCTGGGCTTAGGCTTCTTACTATATTCTACTATTACGCGACATGTTTTCAATTAGTGATTTTTTTTTCTTATGTTAATAGCTATATGAAAGTAATATATTATATCCGAAATTTATTATTAAAAAAGAGAACTATACATAGGTTAATATTTATAAGAAGTATTCATTGGAATTAGACAGCTTCTTTACAGGCAATATCAGTTTATCAGTGCCGTTGATATCAACACCTTCAAACAATGAAAACTCATAGTTTCCTGAAGAATCAATATTCAAAGTCGACCCTAAATTACCACATCTATAACAATAATTTGCGGCAGACCAAACAGTACATAATTCATCATCAAACATCATTTTGAAACCTTCCATTACTAGTTGATGAGCTCTGAGAACCATGGACAAGCCATTGGTATAATTGAATTCTTTCAAAGGTCTCTTACTAAAGAGATAGCCAGCACCTCTTGGAGAAACTTTATAATCTGAATTGATATTATCTTCAGGATCGGACCATAACAAGTCACACATTGGGCCCTTATGTGGGGGTTCTTGGATTCTATCAATGGCATCAAAATCATTCAATGTCAATAAATCAGGGGATATCCCACCGTGCATTGCAAAATATGGGTCTTTGTTTGATGTGTTTATGGTTGCTGATATTGGTAAATGATTAAATAGGTTCGTTATGTTTAAGTATGGGGTTGAAGTACCAAACTTGTTTATAATCTCATCATAAAATCCATAAATCTTTGTTATATTGCTTGATTCATGGTTTCCTCTTATTAGATATATTCTATCTGGGTATTTTAATTTAAGCAATATCAAAAACAGTATTGTTTCAAATGAGTAAAACCCTCTATCTACGAAATCACCTAGAAATAGATACTTTGTATTATTAATTTGTTCAAAAAGAGTCTTAATGCTATAATCTTGGTAAGTTATGTTTAATATGTTCAATAAATCATGCAGTTGGCCGTGTATATCTCCACATACTGTTACAGGTGCTTCTATGTCAACTATATTATTTTCGTTGATAAAAATGTCTATACAATCTTCACATATTTGGTGAATAATATCCGGTGTGAAATATTTCAGTATATCTGTTTTTTGAAGTGTATTATTGTCATTTGAGTTTGAAAATGAGTTATTGAGTATGAGTTGTATTGAATAATCAATATCAAATATCATTATAATCTTCGGTGACGTGCTTGTAGTGCTGCTGGATTAATCTTGTTTTATGTAATCTAATGGGTTTATGGACATGAACCTTATTTTTTTACTGTATTTAATCTTTTCTTTTTTTCCTTTTTAATTTTATGGGTAATAAAGCAATTTTTCCCCAAAACGGTAACAGAGATTCAAAGTGTGGAAAAAGGAAAAAAAGAAAAAAAGAAAAGTCTTTAGAAAATCTAATATCCGAATCTTTTAAAACACGTGACGCTTTTAAATAAACACGTGAGGTCTTTAGATAAAACACGTGACATTTTTAATTATATTACCTAAATGGGAAGCTTCCCGCTACTTCTTAGTTTTTGCCGTTTTAGGAAATTTATTATTAATTCTCTGGTTTTGTTTTTTGCTCAAATCTTGTTTTTTCTATTTGAAATTTTTTTCAGTACTGCGTACAGCGGACCCTCACCTAAATATTTATTTTTCACCCTTTACAAGTTTTCAAATATTGGTTTAATTAACAAAACAATGTATAACCTTATCAAGGAATAATAATTTTTATTTTTGCCAGGGAATAAGAGCAAAAGGAATTCTACGAGGAATCGATTAATTATAAAAACCATAGAAATAAAACTCTTGAAAAAAAAAAAAAAAATGAATAATCAAAGTATTACCACATCATCTGATCTTATCAAACAGCTACAGCCTATACTACTACATCCAGAATTTAACAATTACGACACATCGGCACTGGATGAAGATATCACCAACACAAAACTACTTAAAAGTAGGTCTAATGATGCAATTTCTTTGAAAACATCATTAATTATAGAATACATCTTGACATATATGCAAAAACAAAATATGAAAACATCTGATAACGAAGATATAGACATGTCAACATTTAATACAAACATTATAGAACAAACATATGAGGATGATGTTAATGATGATGAAAGTTCAATAAGTAATGGAAACGATGATACTTTTAACATAGTATCTGAGCTAGATAATGATTTAAACAATCCTAACAAGTTAAAAAAGATGTTAATTTTGTTAGCCAAGACTATCAAACAAATTTCTGAAGATTTAGAAAACAGAAATAACTTATTGCTTATGAAAACCCCTAATACCTCTAGACATAGCAGATTGGCACTATTAGATAGCCTGAATGAAAAGGATGTGATTATGGAAGATTCCAATAGTTATGAAAGATTAATATCCTTTTTAATATCCGAATGTGTGGTTAATAATATAAATTTGCAGAGTACTCAAAATAACAATGAAAATGAATACACAATGCTAGAAAACAGTATCAAAGAATTGATTCAACTAATATCGAATAACAAAGCAAGCAACACTGTAATTAATAAAGATGTGGTTAATTCTACTGTCAATGATGATGATTTGAAACTAAAACTTGAAGATTTACAACTGGCACATGATTTTTTAAGTCAAAAGTTCTCCAAAGAAAGATTGCACTACAATAATGATATAACCATAAAAGAGAAACAGATATCCAATGTAAATAAACAACTGAAAGAAAAAAACTTGGAAATAAAGAAGTTGAATGATATCATTGAAGACTTGAAATCTAATAAACAAAATAATAAGCCTATAACTCCTTACAGTGAAGACCACGAAAATTTCAATTATATTATAAATTCTCCTAGTTCAATCTCATCCAATAACAGCGAAAGTATAAACGTGCTTAAAACCGAATTTAAATCCCAGTTGAATAAAATGAGAGACTATTATGAATCGGAGTTGGATAAGTTGAGAAATTGATGTATATAAAATATTAACTTAATAACGAATTTCCAGGTGAAAAATTTTGTTCATGCTCTACACGTGGTACTTTATTTGGGTTTTACATATCCTGCCTTTTTTTTTAAAAAACTCTCCCCCCGCCCAGGCCCCCAGTTTTGCTTGTTAAATGCGAGTGACATTTAATTAAATAAATGTTTAAACAAATTCAATATTGGGATTAGATTTATTAATGATTTCAAGTCCCCATGTGGTTTTCAACAAAAAAAAAAAATGGAATTAAAAAAAGAAAGTATTGAATTGTTTATGTATTTTCCTAAAGGTATATAAATGGATCAATATGATTCTGTTCATATGCTATTGAACTTGTTACTATATTGAATAAAATAGAAAATAATAATAAAAAGACCAAAATATATACCCCTTATTTGAGATGCAAGTTAAATTTATTGCCTTAACCATCTTTATCTTTTTTACTTCCAGCTTTGCCAAAAGCATTGAAGAATTGCAAAAAAAACAAGAAGACATTCTTCACTACTTGGGTGGTGTGTCTCCATATGTTCCAATGAAAAATAAAAGATTCATTGACATGTCCTTACCTGAAACTTGTAAATTGAACAGTGTTCAATTATTACAAAGACACGGATCTAGATACCCAACCAAAGGTGCTAACAAAGGCTTTAAAGCTTTATACGATGCCATCAATCCTTTCAAAGGTTCTTTAAACGGATCTCTATCTTTCTTCAACAACAAGCAATACAAGTACTTTGTCACTGATGCTGATGTACAATTGGAACAATTAACCAAGTTGAACAACTCCAAACCTAACAAGTACACCGGTGAAATCATGGCCAGAGAATTTGGTTACAACTTCTACTCCAAATACGGCCATCTTGTTAGTGAAAATGAAACCTTGACTGTATTTGCCTCTAATTCCACTAGAGTCAAAGATACTGCTAAGTTCTTTGGTGAAGGATTTGTTCAAAACACCAACATCAACTTTGAAGTTTTGGTTATTAGTGAAAATGAAACTCAAGGTATGAATTCTTTGACTCCAGCTAAAAGTTGTGATACTTTTGACAGTGACTACAATGACGATTTAATTGCTACTTTCTTTGGAAACAAAACAGCTATGTTAAATGACATCAAGCAAAGAATTGTTGATGAAAATCCAGCTTTAAATTTGTCTATTTCCAACATTGAAAGTATTTACAATTACTGTACTTATGAATTAAATGTTAATGGTTACTCTGACATGTGTAACTTATTGACTAAAAATGAATTGACCATGTTTGATTATGAAGCTTCTTTAGAGCACTACTACTCTTACATGAATGGTAACACTAATTCCTCCGCTATTGCTTCTGTATTGTTAAACAGCTCTATTGAATTATTAACTAAAAGCAATGGTAACAAATTAAACTTGGCTTGGACTCACGATACCGATTTAAACAACTTCTTCTCTTTGGCTTTGTTCAACAGCACAAAGTTGATGCCAATTGAGTCCATGGACTTTGATTATCCATTCAGTAGAAACGACTTCACTCCTATGGGTGCCAACATTATTCTGGAAGATTACTCTTGTGGCAATGAAACTTATGTTAGATACATTATTAATGACTCTGTTTACCCATTGAATGATTGTAATGATGGTCCTGGATATGGTTGTTCTTTAGATAACTTCATCAGCAGAGCTGAAAAGTTGATGAATGGTTTAGACTTTGCTAAGCAATGTAACTTAAACTCTAGCTATCCTCAAGAATTGACTTTCTGGTGGGATTACAAGAACTCTACAAGCTACCCAGTATACAATTGATTCCATCACAGTTGTAAGTTTTGTAATTAATGAAAATAAACACAATCAAAAGGTCTTGCCTGTTTGATTTAAATGAATGCCCCACAAAATACCCCTCTTTTTTTATGTACTAACGCTATAAATACTAGTCTTTTTTATACCTAATAAACCATTTATATTGATTTACACAATACTTGGTGTATTACACCTAATGGTAACCTTTATAATATCCTTATAGTGATTCTTCATTTGTCGGATATAAACAAGCTCATCCAGTTTTTTCTCTTGCAATGCTGAAAACTTGCTTAATTGTATTTTTTTTTTCCCTACGTGGACAGGTTTTCTCTTTCAGTTCACCAAACCTCTACTTAATTGAAAAAAAACATAATCATAACCATACAACACCCCAATTCACATCTATAATGATTCAACCTAAAGAACTTCTACCTAAGTGCATAAACCAACAAGTGAAAGTCATAACTCAATACTCTACATACTACACAGGGACTCTTATAGCATATGATGAATTTATGAATTTAATTCTAGCGGGAGATGTTAAAGAAAGAAAACTAAGTTCCAAGGAAGAAATCATCTCTTCAATTGGTGGAGATGACAAGAGAGTTATGATATGTGGATTTTCAGTGTCAATCATAGTGCCAGGAGTATAAAAACAGAATTTTAATAAAGAAAAAAAAAATACAAATTGGAGTCTTTCAATTATAAATTTCTATGCACATATATATGCTATTTAATTCCTCAGATTTTGAATATTTTATGGAACTTGTACTTCTTGAATACTCTCTCACCAATAGACATATCTTCTCTGTCTCCAGTAGGTTCAATCTGCTTCAACTTGTATCTAGCCAAAACACCATATTCATTAAACCACCAAACTTTAGATGAAAGGTCTAATTTCTTTATGGCTTCTTTATCATTATTCTCATGAATTTCCAAATATACATTATAATTTCTTTCCATAACAAACTTTCTGACTATGTGGAAAGCTATCATGGCATAAATACCACCGATGAATAAATCAATTCTATAATGATGATCCAAGTACATGGTAGAAAACCATTGAAGAAGCATATACAGAGAGACTATGACTCTGCCTGTGTGCCACCACCATTTAGTTTTATTTTCCAATGGCAACACTGGTATTTCAGGTTCGGTTTCGTTTATGTTGGTATCTTCTGATAAATCCAAATCATCCAAAACATACTCCTCTAGAGATTGTTTGGATTTGTTGTTTATTAAGTTATCGTTTATACCATCCCCAGACTTGTTATATTCATACTTCAGGTTCTCACCGTATTTGTAAAACATCCAAAGACCACATTGTAAAGCCATTGCACCGTGCAGCGATGGAACAGCACCAAACACTATAGGGGATTTTTTGAACCCAGCAGCAGCAAGGTTAGTTCCTAACTTGAAGGGCATCCTGGTCAATCCAGCAGCATATCCCAAAGTCTCATAATTCAACTCCTTTGTCAACTTTTCAGTTAGGTGCATACCGTACAAATGAGTAAACCAAGGAGGTGCAGAAGGTAAACAAACATGGGTAAAGAAACCTGCAGTGTTTTGTATACCCAAAGTCAGAGCAAATGCACCCATGGTGCCTGGAGGCTTGTAGATGTACAAAAATACAGCGGTTACTATAGGAGCAATCAAATGCAATAAAACATATGAAAACCATGTGATGAAATCTTTGTATGGCTTGAAGTTGTATTCTTCTTGGATGGTGAAGATATGTAGGATATTCAAACTAAAGTAAAATAGAGCTAACAAATGGTAAGGTTTCAAGAATGAATATGTTTTGAAACTTGAATTCATGTTAGTTTCCCACTTGTTTCTGAATAAAAAGTATGGCAACAGTATTAGCAATCCTAAGAAAACACCTATCCAGGAAGTTAAGAAAGAAAAGAAGGTAACGAACTTGTTTTCTTGTTCATTCCAAAAATCACCTCCTAGAAAAAGAATATCCGAATAAAATAGCCATTGACCATTGATTTTTGGCCTAATCTTTGTAGGAATATTTTTTGATTGTTTGAATAAAAACAACCATAGAAATACAGGAAAAAAGTTAATACAAAAATTTAAAATTAGCGTGAAAAAATTGTATCTGTTGTGCAATGATTCTTTGTAAGTAGTTCTGACAAACCATATAGGTAATCTTAGAGGATTGAACATTCTGATTTAGCTTAAATGTTTACTATAGATTCATATAGGTTGTTATGAGAGGTGTTGTTTGGAGCTTGAAAGTCCTGCTGTAATGCTTTTAGGAGTTTTAGATATGCAAGAAAAAAAAAACAGCTATTAACTAGATTAGAGACA
>ERZ794949.244-NODE-244-length-19898-cov-2.708814_pt1 | contig 19898 bp, 18 predicted proteins | sample MGYA00511363_ERZ794949 | MGnify/ENA primary metagenome ERZ794949 (study PRJEB30137, sample SAMN04331402) | food metagenome | isolation source: T1 must sample point D1 replicate B | place: Australia: South Australia ...
GTGCTCGTCGGTGCGTCGTCGGCGGGGAGGAGGTGAGGGAGGAGGAGGAGCGAGCGGCCAGACGTACGTGACGGCCTCGTGCTGCTTCTGGTAGGCAAAGACGGCGTCGACTTGGCCGTGGAGCTGGCCCGTCGAGGGGTTGATGGGAGGCTGCGCGCACGGAGAGAGGGTCAACTGCGGGTGGAGGGGGACGAGGAGGGGAGGAGAGGGGGACGCACGTTGAGGGCGACGAGGGACCAGACGTGGTTGGTGGCGATGTCGGCCCAGGGCCCGTCCTTGGGCAAGGTGCGCCTGAGCTGGGCGGCGTAGCTGGGCGAGGGCTGTTGGGTTGCGACGAGGTGGAGAGGGAGGTCAGGTCGAGCGAGTCGAGGAGGAGGCGCCTCAGCTCGAGGGAGAGGGGGGACAGCTGGCGCACCTGGTCGAGGGTGCGGTCTGCCCGAGCAGGACCACGGTCGGGACGAGCGAGCCAGTCGAGGAGCTGGTGGGCGTGCTTGCCGTCGAGGGCGACGAGGTGAGCGAGTTGCGGGCCGTCGTGGTGCTTGACGGCGTGGTCGAGCTGGGTGCAGTAGCTGCCGAGGTGGAGCATGCTGGGCTGGGGTCTGTAGCAAGCTCGCTGCGGTGCTGAGCCGGAGCTGCGTGACAGCGACGACGACGACGACGACGAGGGGAAGCTCGGCGCCGCGTCCTCCGTCTCCCTCTCGCCGGCAGCCGCTTCCTTCTCTCCGTGCTGCTCAGCAACCCACGCAGGCGTGCCCCGAGGCACCCCCACTGCCCATCCTGGCGTCCCCTCGCCGAGTGGCCGTCGCCCTCGTCCTCGTCCTCGCCCGGCCCACCTCGGACTCGCCCTCCGCCGACGACGACGAGGGCCCCGCACCGCAACCCTCGTGCCTCGTCGTGTGCTCGCGCAAGAAGCAGCACCTCTACGTCTTCCCAAAGGGCGGCATCGAGCACGGCGAGTCCCCCCAGGAGGCCGCTCACCGCGAATCGTGGGAGGAAGGTGCGCCCACCCTCGCTCGCTCTTCTCTTGGCTCTGCGCAACTCTCGCTGATGCCTTGCGCCCACCGCCCGCAGCCGGCCTCATCCAGGGCACCGCGACCCACCTCAGCCACCTCTTGACCCTTGCCGACCCGAGCCCGCACATCCTCTCGCCCTCGCGCGACCCAAACTCGCCATCGTTCGTCGCCAGCTGCGAGTACTCGTTCGAGCTCTTCGTCCTCCAGGCCCCGCCGCCGACCGCCGCGACCGCTGCCGCTCCCCTCCCCGCGACGACCTCCCTCCCCGCACCTGTACCCGCCGTCGGCATCCTCGTCTCGGCTGCCGCACCGCACGACCCGGCCTCGTCGTCGACGGCCGTGTCCCTCGCCGTCCCCTCGACGCCCTCGTCCGTCCCCTCGTCGGCCGCCTCGTCCCCGCCGGCCTCGTCCGCCCCCTCGCCGACCTCGCACCCGCCGCCGTCCCCCCTCCCCTCGCACCTCTCGCCCCTCCTCGACGCCTACTCGGCCGCCTACCTCGCGCCGACCTGGCCCGAGTCCGGCGAGCGGCACCGCAGGTGGATCCACGGCTGGGACGACATCGAGCGCCAGGTGTGCTGGGGCCGCCGCGAGGGCGTCATGCGCGAGGCGTGCGAGCGCGCGAGGGAGTGGGTCGACGCGTGGTGGGCCCGAGGCGCACGGATAGAAGAAGACGAGGAGGACGAGGACGAGGATGTGGAGGAGCAGGAGGACGGCGAGGACGAGGACGAGGCCGAGGAGAAAGGGCGGTTGTGAGCGGCGCGAGGGACGAGGTGCTCTCGTGCTCTCGAGTGCATGGCCTGTTGTAGTCTCTCCCCTTCTGTCGACGCCTGTTGTACCCCTACGAGCGAGCATCCCCCTCGTCCTGCACCACACACGTCTCTCTCTCCCTCGTCGCTGCGGCTTGAGCGCGCTCGATGACGAGGTGTCCATCTCGGCTCGCTCGGCTGCTCTGGGTGCTTTGCTGTGTCTGTCAGATCGCAAGAGGTGCCGCAGAGCCGACCCTGCAGGCTGCAGAGCTCGAAGCGAGAGCGAGCCCGGCTTCATCAGCTCGTCGTCGACCGAGGATCAGCTCCCTCTCTCCCCCACCCAGTCGACGAGGGCTATGGATCCGCCAGTCGGTGCGTTCACTCTCTTGACTGTACTGCGAGCTCTGCTAACCTCCCACTCGCTCCCCCACTGCCAGATCCGCCCGGCTCGTCGCCTCCTCCCCCTCCTCGACCGCCCAAACTCTCGTACGCCGCCGCCTCGAGCTCGCCGTCCACCAAGCAGCCCAACCCGCCACCTCGTGTCCCTCCCAAGCCGACCAACCTCCAGCACTCGCCCGTCGCGTCGACCAACTTCTTCGCCGCCTCGTCCCCCGCCCAGGCCGCGTCCGCCTCGACCTCGTCCCCCGAACCGCCCGTCCCGCGCGCCGCCAAGCCTCGCCAGCCCTCGTACCCGCAGCAGCCGCTCGAGCTCGGCGGCGACGGCGCCTCTTCCAACGGCGAGCTCCTCTCGACGACCGCCCCCGCCGGGCCCAGCACGCTCAAGAAGCGCACCTCGGGCGCCCACTCGTCGCCGAGCGTCACCAGGACGTACGGCAGCAGCGGCGGCGGCTTGACGATGCGGCGCGACCGCAGCGGCGGGCAGGACGTGCCCTGGGCCAACGAGCCCGTGCCGGACCTCCCCGGCGCGGCGTCCCCGGCTGCGCCGCCTCGCGCTCCTCCTGTCCCGCCTCGCGCGTGGCAGACGCCGGCTCGTGGTCCGGCAGGCGACGTTGGCGATGCCGCGGCGTGGGGCGCGCAGTCCTTGCAGCAGCTCGCGGCGGCGGGCAACGCCGACTCGGCCACGCACGAGGTGCACGTCGGCCCTGCGACGCCCTCGCCGCCGCCGCCGCCTTCGCCCGACGCGCGACAGCAGGAGCAGCCGCAGCAGCACCTCCTCGAGTGGGCGCCGCCGCCCGGACCCGACCTGCCGATCAAGCGCGACACGTGGTGGACGACGCCGAGGGTGCTCGCCGGTCCGGGCGACATGGGCGGCGGCAAGAAGGGCGTGTGGGACGAGGAGGTGTGGGACTTTGTCGTCGGGCCGACGCCCGAGGGCGAGATCGCCATGAAGGACGAGCGGTACCCGCCCATGGGCGCCTGGGTGCCGCTCGGGCCGGACCGCGGCGTCGGCGAGGCGGGCGGCAACGCGCCGGTCGTCGACACGGCGGCGGACGTCCCGGCGTCGTCGAGCGGCGCGAGCGAGGACACGGCCATGGCTGTCGGCGACGACGATGCCGCCGCAGCCTCGACTTCGACCTCGACCGCCGACAAGCCTCTCCCGCCCGTCAACCTCACCTCGTCCTCCTCCCCGCCGCCCGAGCTTCCCCCCAAACCCTCTCGCGGCTTCCACACCGTCTCGCTCGACGACCTCGACCGCGCCCGCCCTCACCTGAACCTCTACTTCTGCCCGAGCACGTTCTCCTGGACGCTCTTCGCCCCGATCCGCCGCCTCTCGCCGGCCAGCCTTCTTGACAGCGGCCCGCCGCTGTGGCACGTGTACGAGTCATGCGTGCCCCTCGAGCTTGAGCGCTACTTCGCCGAGCGCCTCGTCGAGCAGGGCCACCTCGCGCACCCGCAGGCGCCGTTCGCGCCGGCGCGCCCGGACCAGTTCTCGGCGCAGCACGACGCGCGCACCGAGGCCAACGGCGCGACGTTCGCCGACGCGTGCGCGGCGGGAGGAGGACTCGTCGAGCTGCGCACGATGGACGGCAAGGGGAGCGTCGCCGTCGGCGGGACGGCGTTCTACCCGGCCGTGATCCCGCGCGCGCTGTGGGAGAGGTTGATGCGCGAGCGAGGCGACTCGCCGGCGGTGGGCAAGTCGGCTGACGAGGCGCGGTTCGAGGCGGCGAGGGTCATCTGGAGGTGCGTGCGCCTTTCCCGCTTCCCTCAGCCGGGTTTACTCTTTGCGCACCCGGGAGCCCATTCTGATCGACCTCGAGCTTCCTCGCCCACGCAGGACGCTCAACAACCTCCTGTTCGCCGGCGAGAAGCGTCACCTGCCGACGCTCGGCAAGCACATGTCCAGGTTCATGCCGTTCGACACGACGACGTGCGTCTTCCTTCCTCTTCTCCCATCCTGCGCTCTCTCCAGAAGCTGACTCGCCCTCGCACCCTCTCGCCTCGCCTGCCCGCCCTGCAGCAACGACATCTTCGTCGCGACGCTCGGCTTCGACTACCTCGCCGCCGAGGCCGTCATCGCCATCCCGCACCTCGACGAGGCCGACGAGCGCGGGCGCGAGAACCGCTCGAGGCTCCTGCGGTGCTGGCTCGAGGTCGGCATCTGGCTCGAGGACTTCACCAAGAAGAACGGTGCGTTCGCGCTCTCCCTTCCTTCTCTCGCTCAGCTCAGAGTTCGCGCGGCTCGGTTGCTGATGCGCTGTACATGATGAACCTGCAGCCGACAAGGGCGTCAAGGCGATCGGCACGAGGATCACGCTCAAGTCGGTCAAGCCGGCGATGCAGGCTGCCTTGGGCGGCGACGACCGTGCGTCCGCAGCTCTCTTGCCTCGCCTCACACCTCACAGCGCACCGAGCCTGACCCGCAGCTCCCACCTCGCAGTTCCTCGAGCTCCTGCGACCGGCCGCATGTCGAGCGTCAGCTTCACCCGCACGACCTCGTCCCAGAGCGACAAGGACGCGCTCGCCGACGACTACGACAAGCTCGGCATCACGCCCGACCTCGCCGACCACATCGTCTCGCGCGTCTACGACCAGCAAGTGCAGCGCGACGCGCCTCGCACGGGCGTCATGCTCGACGCGCTCATCCGCATCGCCCAGAGCCGAGGCTCGAGCGCCCTCGAGGAGAAGGTCGCCATCGAGCGCTCGCTCGACCGTCACCCGGCGAGCGAGATCGTCAACGCCTACAAGGAGCTCCAGCTCGACAACCCGTTCCTCAACTACGTCAGCGAGGACCAGATCACGATGGCGTTCGACGCGCGCAACTCGGCCGTCGAGCACCGCGAGCGGCGGCGGGTCCTGTTCGAGGCGGCCAAGGTCGTCGCTGCGCACAGTCAGAGCGACGTCCTCAAGGCGATGCTCGAGAGCATGAACGAGGAGATCGTTCGAGTCGCCGCGCCGTCAGGCCACGCCGCCGTCAAGCCCAAGATGAGCCTCGACGCGGCGTACCGCGCACTCGGCTTCGAGCCCGGCGTCGACCTCGACGAGAGCACCATCAGCATGCTCTACACGATCCGGGTGCGTCCTCGCTCACCTTTCGGGCACAGCTGCGTCGCTGCCGGCGCTGACGGATCTCCTCTCGCTCTCTCTTTCGCGCGCAGCTCGACGACGCCTCGAGCGACACGGAGAAGGCCAAGATGCGCGAGGCGCTCGAGGTCATCGCCGACGACAAGAAGAGCAAGGAGCTGTACACCCTCGCCCAGACGGGCAAGCGCGCCGACGACAGCTCGGCGGGCTGGCAGGCCGGTCCTGCGGTCGACCTCAACGTGCCCGTCGGCTTGACCAACATCGCCAACACGTGCTACCTCAACTCGCTCCTCCAGGTGCGCTCCCGCTCCCTCGTCGTCGCCCTCGCGAGCGAGCGCTGACGCCGCTCTCCCGCCGCCCGTCGCAGTACTTCTTCACCGTGCGCGAGGTGCGCGACACGATCCTCGCCTTCCACGACACGCCTACACCGTCATCGCAGCAGGGTCAGCTTCGCGTCGGCGGCCGACTCGTCTCGCTCGCCGAGGTCAAGCGCTCGAAACGCTGTGCGTCGACCTTCCCCTCCGCTCTCTTCTTTCCCCTCGCCCGCCTTGCTGACTCCCTCGCCAAGCAGTTGTCGCCCTCCTCCAGGTCCTCTACCAGCAGCTCATCCACTCGCCAATCAGCGCCGTCACGCCCGAGACCGAGCTCGCCTACCTTGCGCTCGTGCCCTCTCGCGAGGAGGCCGAGGCGTCAGCCGCGCCCGCCGCAGCGGCCACCCTGACGGAGGAGCCCGAACCTATCGTCGTCGCCGACAGCGACAAGCCCGTCGATCCGGCCGCGAGCACCGGCGTCCGCTCGCCGTCGTCGTCGTCCGTTCTCGGCAAGCGCAAGGTCGGCGAGGAGGGCGCCGCCTCGCCGCCCTCGGTCAGCGGCATGCAGCTCGACTCGCAGCAGCCGCAGCAGACGCCGCTGTCGAGCCCGACGCTCGCGAGCGGCGGCGCAGCTATGGCGAGCCTGTCGCTCCCGCCGGCGTCGCTCTCGGCGGTCGGCCCGACCGAGGACGCCGACATGGCCGACGCTCGTGCGCCAGACGACGACGAGATGCGCCGCAGCAAGCGCGGCAAGAGCGAGGAGGAGCGCTCGGGCGCGTCGAGCGTCACCGAGCGGCAGGACGAGTCGCCCAACGGCCCCGAGGCGGACGAGCCCATGTCGGTCGACCCGCAGCCGTCCGAGGGCGAGGCCGGCGAGATGCCGCCTCCTCTCCCGCCTCGTCGCACCGACGCTCCGTCGCCCGAGCCGCAGCCCGAGCAGGTCATGCCGCCGCTCGTCGGCGGCGACGGCGGTCCGAGCGGCGACAAGCAGAAGGAGCTCGAGCGCCAGGTGTCGAGCTACATGGCGTTCGGCCGCCAAAACGACGTGACCGAGTGCATGGACAACGTCATGTTCCAGGTCGAGGCGGCGCTGCTCGCCAACGCGCCGAGCGGGCAGGAGCACGCGACGGCGAGCTTGTTGCGCAGGTGCGTCATCTTCCTCCTTCCTCGTCGCCTCCTCCGCCGGATCGTCATGCTGACTCTCGCTCGTCTCTCGCTGCGCAGGACCTTCTACGGCACGATGCGTCAGCAGATCGTGTTCGACGACGCCTCGGTCCCCGACCCGGTTCGCACCCAGGACGAGCCGTTCTCGTCCCTCCTCGTCGACGTCTCGCACTCGCCGTCGTCCGGCTCGGGCGCACCCGAGCGCGACATCTACGACGGCCTCGACGCCGTCTTTGCGCCGTCGCCCATCACGCTCGAGGGTCACGCCGCGCAGCGCCGCGTCGCCCTCGTCTCGCCGCCGCCGCCGGTCCTCCAGATCCAGCTGCAGCGCGTCCAGTACGACCGCGAGAAGCAGAGCGTCTACAAGAGCAACGCGCACCTGCAGTTCTACGAGGAGATCGGCGTCGCGCGGTACGTCGAAGTCGGCGAGGAGGACGAGGCGGGACGCCTGCGCGCGCAGAAGACGGACGAGCTGCGGCGCATCCTCGACAAGAAGAGGACGAGGCTCGCCGAGCTCACCAAGGACAAGGTGCGTCGTCTCTCTCTGCGCAGTCGGGGCTCGCGCCGCTCGTCGCTCGACGACTTCGCGGCTGACCCGACTCATCTCTGCCTCGGCGCGCCTTTGCAGGACTCGAACACGGCCACCACCCTCCGCTCGCTGTCGTCGCACGTCGACAAGATGTACCGCCGCGAGCCCGAGATGCGCTACCGCCTGCCGTACGCGCTCCGACAGCGCTTCGACGCCTCGTCGACGCTCCTCGCCGACACCGAGGCCGAGGCCGCCGCCATCGACAAGGAGACGGAAGAGCTCAAAAACCGGATCGCTGCCATCCGCGCCGAGATGGAGCACCTGTGGTGCGACCGCGAGGAGGGGACGAAGTACGAGTTGACGGCCGTCTTCATCCACCGAGGTGCGTTCGCGCTCACCCTTCCTCCTCTTCCTCGTACCCCTCGTGCTCGAGCCCGGCTCTTGCGATGCCGAGAAGCTCGGTCCTCGTACTGACGCACCTCGCTCGCCCGCTCGCAGGAACGGCCCTGAGCGGGCACTACTACATCTACCAGCGCGACCACCGTGACCCGCAGCGCTGGCTCCGCTGTGCGCCGGCTTGCCCTGTACCCTTCTCGTGTCGGTCCCGAGGTGCTGACGAGCGTCGTCGAGCGCGCAGACAACGACAGCGTCGTGTCCGAGGTCAGCAAGGACGAGGTCTTCAAGGCGACGAGTGCGTCACCTTCCTCTCGCTCTCTGCAGGGGCACCCCTTGTCTCGAGTCGACGTCGAGGTAGCGTTCTGACGCTTCTCACGCCCTGTTCCTCGTGCAGCCGGCGACACGAACGCCTACTTCCTCTCCTACGTCCGCCAAGACTGCTCGTGCGTTCCTCTCTCTCTCTCTTTCTCCCATCTGCTGTGCGCCCTCTCCTTCGAGCAGCGCCTGACCCTGTCGCTCGTCGTCCTGCAGCGAGGCCATCGAGTCGATCAAGCGCGAGCTGTGAAGGTCGGACGAGGCGGTGCTCGAGCGCCGACTTTGAAATCTCTCCTTCCGCCCGCCTGCAGCTGTGCTTAGTCCCTCTCTCTCTCGTTCTCTCTGTGCCCTTGTGTAGTCGCATCCTTTGCAGCTTTGCCGTCGTCGTTGCGCGCGAGGTTGTTTTGCGCCGAGTGAGACAGGGGCAGAAAGCGCACGACGAAGCTCGCCGCGCTCGCCCCCGATTCTGGGTGACCCGAGCCTGGTCGTCGCCCTCCTCGTCCCCTCGTCCAGCTCGTCGAGCCTCACGTGTGCCGCCCGCCTGCCACTCTCAACCGCCCGCTGCGCCCCTCCCAGCCCCGGCCCTCTCGCCACTCGCACCCCCTCGTCGCCCAAGTCGCGGCGCCTCGGTGTGTGTCCGCCCGCAGCCGTCTCTCGACCCGTCCCATCGCCTCGCTCCAGCACCCGGCGACCCTCCAGAGCGCACGGCAGGCCACCAGTCACCCTCTGCGCCCCTCTCGATCCCCTCACCGTCCCCTCGACGCCCGCCCTCGTTCGACCCAGGTCGCGCCGGCTCCCTCTGCCAACTCCCCCTCCTCTCTCCCTCTCGCCCTCGCCTCGAGCCTCGCCGTCCAGCATGGCCTGCACCGCATCGACCTCCAAGGTCGCCATCCCGCGGCCACGCACCCGCACCCGCCGCGCGCGCATCGCAGGAGCCTGCGTCGCCGCCTGCGTCGCGCTCGCCTCCGTCACGGCCGCGAGTGCCCAGGCCCTTTACGAGCCGCCCGAGAACCAGGTCATGCTCGGCTTCTGGTACGACTCGGCAGACCGTACGTCTCGTTCCCTCTCCCCTCTTCTCGCGACGGCCAGAGCGGCGGCGGCGGTGTGTGGCTAGCGTGAGCAGACGCGGGGGCGATCGCGCGTTGCGAGCGCGACGAGGCGGTCCAGGGCTCGCTGCCTGCTGTGCTCGAGCGCAGGACGCAGTGCAGCACTCGCAGCACCTCGTGCGACGAGCGGCGCAGCGTCGCAGCCGTCGAGCAGGCGTCGCCTCCGCTCGGTTCGAGCGGGGGCTCCGCTCTCCTCGTTCGACGGCGGCGCCAAGCACTGTCTCCCCTTGTCGAGTGCAGCTCGAGCTGACTCTCTGCTTCGACGTCCCTGCAGCCTACTACGACACGCCCGCCATCATCAACGAGAAGATCGGCAACAACGTCCCCGTCTTCCAGCTGTCGCAGCAGATCCCGCTCCCGGCGTTCAACTACACGACCGGCGCAGGTGGTGCCGCACCCGAGAGCGTGCGTCCTCCTCTCGCTCTGTCCTGAAAGTGCGCGCGAGCGCGAGCTGCAGGACTGACGCACTCGCTGCCTCTCGCAGCTCATCGAGCGGTCCGCAACCGATGCCGCCGTCTTCCTTACCATCTACCCGACCGAATTCTCCGCCATCACCGACGACGACTTTACCAACCTCGCCAAGCAGATCTACGACTGTGCGTCGCCAGTCCCTCTCTCGCGACGCCCTCTTCGACGCTCGAGCCTGACCTCTTGCCCTCCTCCTCCCGCTCGCAGACCAGGCCAACCTGAACCGCACCGTGTTCCTTCGTTACGCGCCCGAGATGCAGGGCACGTGGATGACGTACGGCTTCGACCCGGTCGGCTTCCTCCAGTCGTGGACCAACATGTACACGATCATCAAGGCGATCGCGCCCGAGACGATCATGGTCTGGGCGCCCAACACGCCGCAGGGCTACCCGTACGGCCAGCAGTACACGGCGTACGGCGCCCTGAGCGCCGCCAACCAGGCCCTCCTCGACACGAACGGCAACGGCGAGCTCGACGCCGGCGACGACGCCTTCTCGCCCTACTACCCGGGCGACGACCTCGTTGACTGGATCGGTCTCTCCATCTGTGCGTCCCCTTCTCCCTCGCTCCTTCGACCTCGACCTCGGGCGCGCGATCGCTGACGTCGTCGCCCGCTCGCAGACTACAAGGGTGTCCCGTCCGACATCCAGAACACGATCCAGCCCAACAACTACTGCGCGTCCATCATCACGGGCACCGACCCCGCCGACAACAGCGTCATCACCGAGTGGTACCAGGCCTACTGCGCGGCCAAGCCGTCCAAGGCGTGCATGGTGCGTCCTGCTCCTCCCCCTCTTGCGCCCCACCCTTCGACCTCACGCAGAGCTGACTCGACCCTGCTCTCGTCTCCTCGCACAGTTTGCCGAGGCCGGTGCCGCCTTCCACGTCGACGATGACGGCTCGGCGACCCAGACTCAGCTCCAGCAGGCATGGTGCGTCCCTGACTCTTCGCCCGCTCGCTCCCCTCCGCCCGCTCGACGTTGCTGACCTCGTCCCTCGCTCGCGCTCGCAGGCTCAAGGACTGCGTCACGTCGCAGACGATGCTCGACCGCTTCCCGCGCATCAAGCTCTACATGCAGTTCGAGTACGAGAAGGTCGAGGACTCGAACAGCGGCACCCAGGACCTGCGCGACTACCGCATCCTCAACGTCACCGAGGTCCGCAACGAGTTCATCGCCGACATCGCCTCGCTCAGCGACCGCTTCACGTGGGCCCAGTCGCGTGCCCCGCCGACGTCCATCTCGTCGGCCGGCGCGCCCGCCGCGACCAACTCGGCCGGCTCGAGTGTCATCCAGGCCATCACGGCGACGACGCGCCCGCGCCCGACGACGTTCCCGAGCCTGTTCGGCTACACGAGCGACGGCACGCAGCGCGCCGAGTGGGCCGAGCTCGGCATCATGGTCACGGCCGGCATGGTCGGCGCGTGGACCGTCATGCGCACGCTCTGAGCGGGCCGTCGGCCGTTGCCATTCTTCGGTGGTGGTGGGAGCGGGAGGAGGAGGGGCAGCAGCAGCCCCGAGGGCGCTCGACGTCGCCGTTATACTAGACCGCGAGGAGGTCGACCTCGCCAATTCGTCCTCTCGAGCTCGCGAGCCTCGCCATCCTCGCCTCCCCCTTCTCCTCCTTCACCTCATCCACCCTTTCGCCGTTCTGTTTGACTACCTCTCTTTCCCCCTGCGGGCTCGCACCAAGGACACTGCCTGCACATCTCCCTCCCCCCTCTTCCCTCTCCCTATCCACCTAGCCCCTCCCTCATCCCTCGTTCTCGCCCCTCACTCTTACTCTCCCTCACTCGCATCGCCTCTCTCTCGCTCTCGCTCTCGTTGTCGATGGACTTTCGCCCGTCTCTCTCCTCTCCTCGCACGCCCTGTCTACACGCTTCTCTTCCCCCCCTCCACGTTCATGTCTCCCCCTCGCGGTTCTCTCTACCGGTAATATACCCATCACGCTCTCGTACGAGCCTGTTGAGAGCGAGAGGCGAGCGCGAGCGAGAGCGCGAGCGGTTCGCGAGCTGCGACGGACGAAGCTGGGCGAGCTTTGTGCCGCTCGGGCCTCGTACCGTCGAGCTCTCCCAGGACGGCCTTCGGGCGTACGTGCGACGCAATCGGGCTGCCGCTACAAACTAGACTCCGCATCGCCGACCCTCCGCCCGTCTGACCCGAGCATCGGCCGGCCTCGGGCTGACGATTGTCCTCCCGCTCGTTCTCCCTCTTCCGCCGCCGGGACTGCTCTGCTCTCGGCTCTCTACATCCTGCTACTCGACTGCACTCTACAGCATGCGCGCCAGCAGCAGCACAGGGCCGCGCAGCTCCAGCTCGCCTTCCTCGGACGGCCCGGCGGCGGTGCACCTCGTCGTTCTCCTGCACGGCCTGTTCGGCTCGCCCAAGCACGTCGCCTACCTCGCCAAAGCTCTCGAGCGCGAGGCGGCTGCCCGACTCGAGCGCCAGAGCGACGACGAGGCGTGCCCCAAGCTCGTCGTCCTCGTCGCGCAGAGCAACGGGCTCTCGTCGGCCCACCTGTACGACGGCATCGACGTGTGCGCTGCGAGGGTCGTCGAGGAGATCGATGCCGAGGTCGAGCGTATCGAGCGGCAGGGCGGGCGGGTCGAGCGGTTCAGCATGGTCGGGTGCGTCTCCCACTTCCCAGCTCGTCTCGACCTCCTCTGCCGCTTGCTTGAGTCAGCGTACCCAAGCTGACGCGCTTCCTCGATCCCTACAGCTACTCTCTTGGCGGCCTCGTCGCCCGCTACGCCCTCGGCATCCTCGACTCGCGCAGACCGTCTTTCTTCGACTCGGCGGTCCCGACCTCATTCACGACTTTCGCCTCGCCCGCCATCGGCGTGCCCGTCTGGCCCGACTCGCGCTTCTCGCGCTTTGCTCGAGCAATCGGGTCCAACCTGCTGAGCCGCACGGGCCGGCAGCTGTACGAGCGCGACGTCTTCCTGCCCTCGTCACGGTTCGACGTCGAGGTCGAGCAGCAGCGCGCTGGGCGCCGACAAGACGAGCGAGAGCAGCGTCGAGGCGACCCGCTGCTCAAGGTCATGGCCGACCCGAGCTACTCGTTCTACCGCGCGCTCGCCAAGTTCCAGCGCTTTGACCTCTTCGCCAACACGTGCGTCCCTCTCTCTCCTCCTCGGTACACCTCCTCCTCCTTGCACTCTCCGCTCTCGTCGACAAGACGTCTTGCTGATGCTGCGCTCGAAACAGCGTCAACGACCGCACTGTGCCCTTTCCGACAGGAGGGATCGAGGTGCACGACCCGGTGAGCCTTCATTTCTCCGGCTCTTTCGCGCTCGCCCGAAGCTCTCACTGACTCATCGCCCTTCTGCAGTTCGCCGAGGCGCTACAAAAAGCCAAATTACTCGCGCAGGCTCGTGACGACGACCCCGATCAAGTACTCGACCTGCGAGAAGGCGGACTCGAGCTGTGCGTCTCCCCTCTCTCTCGCTCGGCCTCCTCGGCAGCGATCCACAGCACTGACTCGAGCACCTTGGCAACAGTACTCTCGATCCAGATGCACCCATCGTGCTAGCCTCTCGGCCTGTGCCCGCAACAAGCGCGACCTCGACCAAAACCCGTCCTCGCCGCCTTCCTCGCATCCGCCTCCCCTTCATCCTACGCCCTTCCACCTTCCCCCTCCCCAAGCCGCTCGCCCTCATCTTCATCGCGACCCTGCCGCTCGTCTACCCGCTCGCCCTCGTCGCCCTCGTCAGCCGGTCCCTGCTGCAGATCCCGCAGTCGGGAAAGCGGATCCGGCGAGCGAGGCTCAAGGTCGACGGCGGGCGCGAGGGGTGGCTCGCACGCGCCGGGATCAGTCTCGAGGAGATGGCCGAGGTCCTGCAGGCGTCGTCGCACGGCGAGGAGCACGTCGTCGAAGAGCGAGGAGACGGGTCGACGAGGACGACCAGCTCGGCCAGCTCGAGCGCGCCTTTGCTCGACGGCGACGACGGCGACGCTCACGAGTCGAGCCAGGCGTCGCCAGCGACGTCGTCGGCCGCTGCAGCGACCGACCCTAATCTCTCGCCGTCGCAGCTCGAGCAAGTCGAGCACCTCAACTCGCTCCCCAACCTGCACAAGCACTACGTGCACCTCATCGACACCGTCTGGGCGCACGGAGCAATCATCTGCCGCAACCCGAAGCACCCGGCGCAGAGCTGTACGACGGTCGTCGACTGGTGGGCGGCGAGGTTTGAGATCTAGCTCTCGACGTTCGACTCTCCCTCTCTCTGTATGAATCGCTCGAGGCGCAGTGCAATATATTCACTTACAACGACAAGGGTATGCTCTGAGCGGTGCGGCTCTACAGATAGTCCAACCTCGAGGACCGTGCGCGGCTCGGCCCTAGACCTCGAACCTCGTCCTGCTCTTCTCTCCTCCGCCGCGTGAGTAGCCCGAGTCGGCTCGCGGGCCCGACGTCCTCGTCGACGTGCTCAGATCCTCGTCCAAATCGTCGACGGCGAGCACGACCTCGCGCTCGACCTTGATCTGCAGCGCCGGCGCGCCGACCGGACGGCCGTTGCCGTTTCGCCGCCCGCTCTCGACCGATGCCGCCGAGGTCGTGCCCAAGCCCGAGCTAGGCTCGGCGAACGTGCCGCCGCGAGGGCCGAACGAGCGCGCGTCGCGAGCAAAGACGCCGCTCACCTCTTGCGGGGGACGAGGTCCGAGCGAGACGCTGCCGACCCGGGCGTTGATCATCTTGCGGCCCGACGACGTCGTCGTGAGGAGGCTCAGGCCGTACAAAGGCGCGATGGGGAACCAGAAGGCGATCTGGATTTCGGTCGTGCGCAACTCGGAGTCGCCCCAGACCGTCGCGACGATGGCTGCAGGCGCGACGGCTCGTCAGTCCTTGCGCACGGGCTCGGTACGCCTCTCCAATCGACAGCAGAAACTAGGGACGCACCGCCGAGGAGAGAGAGCAAGGCGGTGTACGAGGCCGAGCGCACGCCGAGCCAGACGAGGTTGCGCAGGAGGTCGTCGGTCCCTCGGTTGAAGCCAGCGATGCGCTTGCGCAGGTTGTACGTGAGCGCCGCCGTGATCGAAACGTCGGCTACGGTCGAAGCCCAGAGCCAGATCTGCAGGAAGCAGAAACAGGGTCAGGAGAGAGTGCGCGCAGGAGGAGGGAGAGGAGGAGAGGGTCGACGCACAGCGACGGCCGTGTTCCACTGCATCGGCAGGTCACTGTCGTCCATACCCTCGTAGAGCTGCGAGCGAGAGTGCGAGTGAAGGTCAGCATGCCGCTCGAGCGCGAGGAGAGGCGAAGCGAGATCACGCACAAGAACGCCGGTTGCGAACGTCATGGTCGCGCCGAACAGGACGAGCGTGACGAGCGCGCCCATCCAGCCGTAGAAGAGGTTCTTGGTCGTCCGACTCGCGAAGAACTGTTGCCGAAGCCCGAGTCAATGAGGCTGAGGGAGGCGGGAAGGAGGAGAGCAGAGAGAACGTACCGAGGCCGCTCGGACCGCGAGAAAGGATTCGGCGAGCGCGCCGATGATGCCGTTCACCCAGGGCAAGAACTGCCACTGCAGGGTGCCGACGTAGACGCTGTTGAAGGTGCGGTCGTTGCTGACTGCGCGCGGGCGACGAGAAGCTCCTCCTCGGGTCAGCTCGCTGCGCGCTCGTCGACGAGAGGCCCGAGCGGGATCCGGACGCACCGCCGCTGGTATAGGTCTCGGCGAAGGTGAGAGCGACATAGATGAGCTGAAGAACGAGCATGGTGTAGAGCGTCCAGAGCGCGAGTCGGCCGTGCTGCTTGATGTCGCCCGTCACGACGTATCGCAGCATGGCTTGAGCGTAGGCGCCGAAGAGGATCTGGGCGACCTGGTAGCCGGCCATGCACGGTCCTGGAGGAGAGGGAAGGAGAGACGTCAGCCTCAGGTCGCCCTCGGAGGGACTCGGCGAGGTGGGACGCACCGATGAGTGCGGTCGCGAGCCACTGCGGCAACGTCGGAAGGAGCTCGTCTTGCGGCACGTCGACCTGCGACGGCAACGGGCTCGCCCCAGAGTCCGCCATGTCGCAGGAGAGGTCGCCAAGGCGAGGCGAGACGATGTGGAGGAGGAGAGGTCGACGCGAGAGATGTCAACCGACGACGGCGAGGGAGCGCGAGGGCAAGACCGAGGGGACGGCAGGCGGTGTACGACGAGCCTGAGCGGGGAGAAGCTGAAGGCGAGCTGGTCGACAGGCTGAAGCTGGGCAGCAAAGAAGAGGGAGGGTTGGCCGAGCACAAGCCGTGGGTGCGGGGCCAGACCTCTGATTGCCGCGCCCGGAGAGGAAGGCGATCCACAGCGAGCTTCTCGGACGCGCAGCTCATTCACCAAGTGACTGAGCCAGCCTTGGGCGAGACGAAAGCGGCGGCGAGAGCTTCGTCGCTGAGAGCGGTCCGAGCGGCCCGAGCGGCGGACGGACGCACGACCCTTGACGACGTGCGGCCGCCTCGCTCGACGTCGACGCCCTGGACGGTTCGGGCGAAGGATACGAGGTTCCACGACGGGTGCGATACAGGGACGGAAGGCGGGTACGAGTCTATGTGGGGTGGACGAGCGGGCGGGGGAGGAGGGAGGGAGCTGGACGCGATCGAGGAGGACGCCTATTTCTGCGTGGCCGGGCCTCGCAGCGCCGCCTGGTACTCGCGCAGCCGCAGCAGGTTGCGCTGGAGGAGGACGATCGTCGCCTTGCCGATGCCCGGGCAGTAGAGCGACGCCTTCTCCTTGATGTCGTCCTCGAAGTTCTTGGACTCGGAGAAGTTGACGGCGATGACGCCCTCCTTGAGGTGGACCGTCGGGATCTTGTAGCTCTTTGAGGGAACCTGCACGTCGAGAGAGAGTGTCGGAGTCAGCGTCTGCAGAGCTGGGACGAGAGGAAGAGGGGGAGGAAGGAGGAAGAGGACGCACGCCGCCGATGACAACGTCGCTCGCCGCGAGGCACTCCTCAAAGCTGAGCTCGCACTTCTTGACGACGTGACACGGGTGGAAGCTCGCCTTGCTGCCGCTCTCGCCCGAGGACTCGCTGTCGACCTTGCGCCGGGTGAACTCCTGGATGCCGTCGAGGTCGACAGAGAAGACGCGCGCGCCGTCGTTCGAGAGGAGCGCCGCGAGAGGACGACCGACAACCTCGGACCGGTTGACGACCGTGATGGTGCGGCCGAACGCGCGCGAGCCGTACGGGCGCAGCGGGTTGTAGACCTGGCAGTGCTCGAGCGTCTTGACGATCGCGAGGGGCGTGCAGGGCAGGATCGCCTTGACGAGGCCGTCCTCGTTCGGCGGCGAGACGACGGGTGCGCTGGACGTCGAGGGGACGGCCTGTGCCTCGCTCTGGACGAAGGGTTCCGGGGTGAGGACCTGGGCGGCGAGGGCGAGCTTGCGCGGGTCGATGAAGCGCGTGTTGTGGTACAGCGAGAAGAGCCTGCGTGCGTGCGGTGTGGTGTGAGCGTCGGCACCGAAGCGGGGTGCTGCGAGCCGCACAGGAGGAGGGAGAGAGAGAGCGCGCGACGCACCAAGTAAAGTTCAGGCCCTCGACGTCCTTGAGCGGGCTGACGGCCTGCTGGAGGTAGCCGTCCTGACGCGGCCCGAAGATCGGGTAGTACACCATGATGCCGTTGACGTTGTCGTCCTGGTTGGCGAGCAGGATGGCCTCCTCGACCTCGCCCTGCTCGGCGGTGCCCTCGGTCGTGCCGCTCGCGACGATGCCGACCTCGCGCAGCTCGTAGTCGATGCCGACGGCCTCGCACGCCTTGGCGGTCCAGTTGGCGTAGGCGCGCGAGGGTGCGCCGCTGTTGGCGAGGATGCCGACGAGCTTAGGTTTGGGCGAGAGCTGGTCAGTGACGCGGACGAGCTCCTGGCGGAACGGCTTGGCAATGTGCTCGCCGAGGACGGTGACGCAGTTGATCGCGGTCGGGTCGGCTGGCGGCTTGGGCTTGGTCGCAGTGGCGGCGGGAGGGGCGGACATGGCGAACGAGCGGGCCGAGGAGAGGCGGTGCTGGAGGAGGGGACGGCTGGAGGATGAGCGAGTCTGCAGAGAAGGAGTAGGGCCGGTCAGCTACCGTACTGGCTCTTTCTACGTGGCCTCGCTGCTCTGCTGAGCTGCTCGACTCGGTGCGGTCGAGCAGGACGAGATCGAAAAGGACGGGAGCGAGGGTCGGGGAGGGAACGAGAGGATGGACGGCCCGACACACAGAGGAGCGCAGGGAGGCACAGACAGTCCTGCAGAGCAGTCGAGCGTCCAGCTTGAGCGTGCACGGCGTGGTTGCGTCGACAAGGAGCGGCGCGAGAGGAATCTCCTCGCTCGCTCACACGGTCGAGCTTCTTCATCAGTTCCCCCTTTGGGTCGGCCTTCTCCTGACCTTGGCCAGATCGGACCCCCGCACTCGTAACGGCGTCGTCGTCCGGCTTCGCCCAAACTCGCTGTCCTCGCTCTCTCGCCGTCGCTCCCTCAGCAGCACCTCTCGCACTCTCGCCGCTTGCAGCTCCGTCCCAGCCATGGCCTCTCCAGCTCGCCGCGTCGCAAAGGTCGTCCCCGGCAAGGTGCGGCTCATCCTCCTCCCCCACCTCTGCGAATCGAGGAGCTCACCATCGTTCGTCCGCTCGCAGACCGCCTTCTTCCTTTGCGATATTGTGCGTGCAGCTCCCTCCTTTCAGAGCACCCAGAGCACGAGCAGCGCGCGAGCAGGGCCGTGAGCTGACGCTCCTCCTCGTCGTCGGACCCGGCAGCAAGAGCGCTTCCGCCTCGTCATCCACGCCTACCCGTCCGTCATCCAGACCGCCGAGAAGATGCTCAAGGCCGCAAAGCTCCTCGACGTGCCCGTCATCGCGACCGAGCAGAACCCGAAATGTGCGTCGCCTCGTTCTTCCTCCCTCCCTCCTCTCCTACGCACGGTCCGGCCTCTCCCTGGTTCCTCCTCGTGCGGGCGATTCGACACTGACGCTCGTCCCAGTCTCGCCCCCGAAACCGAACCCGCACGTGCCCCCTACCGCGCTCGTAGCTCTCGGCGCGACCGTCCCCCTCCCCCTCCTCGACCTCCCGTCCCACCTGCGGCCAGACTGGGTCCCGCTCGCGAAAACCAAGTTTTCAATGCTCGTTCCCAAGGTCGAAGCGCAGCTCGACGAGTGGGGGACCAAGTCGGTCGTCCTGTTTGGCATCGAGGTGCGCTCCAGCTCGGCGTCCGTCTCCTTCGCTCGTGCGACGAGGACTGACTCGTCCCTCAACTTGATGCGCGCAGAGCCATGTGTGCGTGCTTCAGACGACGCTCGACCTGCTCGAGCGAGGGATCGACGTGCACGTCCTGGCCGACGGCGTCTCGAGCTGCAACCAGGACGAGGTCGGCATCGCGCTCAAGGTGCGTCCAGCGTTCCTCCTTCTCTCCCTCGCGCCTCGCACGCAACGTGCGGGGAGAGATTGCACGGGAGCCTTGACCCCGACGCTGACTCTGCGCGCCCACTCCCTGCAGCGCATGCGCGACGCCGGGGCTCTCGTCACGACGTCCGAGTCCATCCTGTTCCAGCTCATCGGTGCGGCTCGTCTCCCACCCTCTTCTTCCTTCGCACTCTCCTTCCTTCTCGCCCTTCGTCGCCTTCGCTCGCAAAGAGCGCGCCGCTCAGGGTGAAGCCGCCGCGCCGAGCAACTCGGCCTTCCCAACCCTCCTCTCGCCCCACATCGCCCGCGTGACGACGTCTGCGCCCCTCTGGCCGCCCTCACCCGCCTCGAGACCTCCAGCACACCTCGTAGCGAGCCGGCCGGGACCGCAACGAGCTGACGCCGCCTCGCTCGTCCCGTCGCAGATGACGCCGCCCACCCCGCCTTCCGCTCTCTCGCCGGCCTCGTCAAGGAATCCAAGGAGGACACGAAGAGCGCGCTCGAGCACCTGATCGCCGGCAAGGGCTTCTAGATGATGAGCTTGGCGCAATGTACAGAAAGCCTTTCGCAGTCGACTCGAGGTCCGTGCGAGAGCTCGAGAGGCAGCGACTGAGCGAGGGAGAGCTGCTCTGCTTTCTCGGCTTCGCGCACCGAATCGATAGCGTTTTCCTCCGCTTTTGGGCAGGCTGGATAGCTAGCGCTTATGTGACGAGAGGCAGAGGGTACTGCAAGAGAGTTGCTCCGAGCGAACGACGATAAAAACTACAAGGTCCTGCTCGTCCTCGAGATGACACCGCGCCGCCTCCTCCTCATCGCACTCCTCGAGAGCTCGACGAAGCTCGTGCAGAGCTGTCGACGAGCCGCTCGTCGACGAGCGCCTAGTCCTTCATGGCCGAGGGCGGGATGGGCTGCCACGGCGCGTTGACGTCGTAGTTGGCCTTCGAATCGACGCCGACCGTGATGTAGCCGATCATGCCCTGCTGCAGGACGCTGCCGACCTTGAGCACCTCGAACTCGGGGTT
>ERZ794949.245-NODE-245-length-19858-cov-2.564510_pt1 | contig 19858 bp, 16 predicted proteins | sample MGYA00511363_ERZ794949 | MGnify/ENA primary metagenome ERZ794949 (study PRJEB30137, sample SAMN04331402) | food metagenome | isolation source: T1 must sample point D1 replicate B | place: Australia: South Australia ...
CTCGTCCTGCCATGCCGAGCTCAGGTCGGCCTCGCTGTCGAACCCGAGCGCTGCGAGGCTCGTGTCGAGAGCCGATGAAGCTGTGCTCGAGAGGCCCGGGCCGAGCGAGGCGCGGAGGAAGAGCGCGTCGGCGGCGCCGTCGAGGTCGTCCTCCTTGGTCGGGCCTCGCGCAGACGCCGACACACCGAAAGGCGACGACGCCGCCGTCGACGACGTGACGTCGCTCGAGGCGCCGCTCGATGACGGTGAAGCCGACGACCCGCTCGAGATGCCGGACCCGTCGCCGACGAGAGCAGCGAACGGGTTGCGGCTGCTGAACGACCCGAAGCTGCTCGCCAAGTCGAAGCCCTGCGCCTGATGCGCGTCCTCGTGCGCCGACGACTCGGCCGGCTTCCTTGCGCGCCGACGAGCGGCCGGTGGCGGCTCGAGGCGAAAGGCGGTGCGGGTCGGCGGTGGGTCGAAAGCGAGCTCGCTGAGCGGGTCGTACCTGCTCGCCTTGGGGGTCGCGTCGCCGTTGGGGGAGCCGATTGTGCTCGAGAGAGGCGTGCGAGGGGTACGGGGCGCCTCGGGCGAGAACGAGAGGAAGGACGAGGCGACCGAGGAGACGGGCGTGAGAGGCGGCGAGAGGTGCGAGGAGTCTGCGGGCAGGGCCAGGGTCAACGCCTGCTCGACTGCGGGATGAAGGTTCAGAAGAGTGAGTGCAGGACGTACCGCTCATGCTCGAGTCGCTGCCGGCGCTGGAAGAGGTCGGACCTCGAGGTCGGGGTGATGAGGGCGAGTCGAGAGGCGAGGGCGGGAGCGCAGCGGCAGGGCGACTAGCGCGCGTGCTCAGGCTCGCCGTGCTCGAGTACACAAGCCCTCGTCACTGGCTGCGCGGCGTGCGGAGCCTTTGTGCGCCGGTCGAGCTGCGCGGAGGAACAACGCCCCTCGCGAGCTCCGAGTCGGGCTGCGAGGCGCAGGGTGCGCGCGTCTGGGTGCGCAGGCCTAGAGCCATGCCGGGCGAGCAGGAGTGGGGCCGGCGGCTCATTGTGGGTGAAAGGGAGCGGGAGAAGGGCGCGGCGACGACGACGACAAAGGGAAGCTGCCGCTCGTCCCCGCCTAGATCTGATCGTGCACGGGCGACTCAGACAATACAGCCAGGCGGCTGCGACGACCGAAGCGCAGCAGAGCGAGCAAGATACAGAGCGTGACGCTGGCGAGGAGGAGTGAAGGTCCGAGGTATCATCGGCGAGCGACAGGGCAGAGCTACGGCAAAGGTGGGTATCGATTCGAGCCGTCCGGCAAGACGGTATGAAGAGTGACAGGGACGGCAAGGGGTGATGAAGAAGGGGAGAGAGAGAGAGAAAGTCGAAAGGTCACGAAGCACCCGCTCCACCTCCTCGTCACATGGCCCGCCCGAGCCCGCCCTTCTCGTCGATGAGCGACTCCTGCGAGCTCGCACCCTCGAGCTCCCTCGCGCCCGCAGCGAGCGCCGACAGGTGCTCGTCGTGCACGACGTACGCCGAAGCGCGGCGCCGCCGCCGGTCCTCGTCGTCGTCGACCTCGAGCGGGTCCTCGAACGGGCTCCGGGCCCGCTCGCGCTTCTCGTCGACGTCGTCGTGCCCGTCCTTGACGCCCCTGCTGCCCGCTCGAGGCGCCGCCTTGTCCTTGCCGCCGGAGGCGAGCACGCCGGCGATGCTGCCGCCGGTCAAGCTGCGCAGGAGCTTGCCCGGCCACGACAGGCCGCCCTTTGCGGCGCCGCGCTGCTGCGACGCTGACGGCGTTGGGCTCGTGACGTCGCGCGCGTACGACGCGAGCGCCTCGTCGGGCGACAGGATGCGGCTCTCGCGCGCGGTCGACGTGCCGAACGCTCGGGGCATGGTCGAGGTCGAGATGGGCGGCGGGAGGGCGAGCGACTCGGTCGAGAGGCTCGCGAGCGAGGGCTTGGGGCGCAGAGAGGACGAGGGCGAGGTGCGAGGGTGCTGGGCGGTCGAGAAGGGGTCAGCGGCGGACGACGCCGGCGGGGTGCGGTCGCCCGCGCCCGGGACGCCGCCGTGCGCCCAGGGCATGCCGTTGAGCTCGTGCCGGAGCGAGCTCGTGACGCTCGGCTTGGCGGCGTGCCCGTACGGGCGCGAGAAGGACGCGAGCGAGCCGCTCGACGGCGACGGCGACGCGAGCTCCTCGCGCGTGCCCGAGCGCGACAGGTAGTCGCTCTCTGGGGCCGTCACGGCGAGGCTGAGCGACGACGAGCCCGAGCGCGCGAGCATGCCGTTGCCCGAGCCGAACGTCGGTCCGGCCGAACGCGACAGCTGCGGCGAGTGCTGCGGCGACGTCGACGCCGGCACGGGCTCGCCGCCCTCGCCGGGGAGGAAGGCCGAGTGCCGCAGCTGGCTCTGGTGCATCGACGAGCGCGTGCCGCTCGCGAACGACGGGCGCGGCTTGTGCATCATGTCGCCGGCGGCGAACGAGACGCGGCTGCTGCGCTCGCCCTGGCCCGTCTGGCGCATCTCGGCGGGCGGTGGCGGGCGGAGCGGCGAGGGGACGCCGACGCCCGAGCCGGCGTACGAGTAGGTCGACTGGCGGTGGTCCGGGTTGGCAAAGTACGAACCGCGGTTGGCGCCCGAGTACGACCCGGACGGGCGGTGCGACGGGTGCATCGAGCCGGGGCGAGACGCCGCCATCGAGGGGCGAGGCTGCCACGTGCCCTGCGAGATCATGGACATGCGGTGGTCGACGACCTGTTGCGGGAACGAGAGCGTCAGCCTGCAGCTCGAGCGAGTCCAGGGTGAGGGAGGGGGTGAGGAGGGAGAGGGACGCACGGCGCTGAACCGCTTCTTCTCGGGCGCCTTCTTGCGCTTGTAGAAGAAGACGTAGCCGATGGCGGCGGCGATGACGACGAGGATCGGGACGAGGACGGCCGCCGCGAGCTTGCCGCCCGAAGGAGCCGACGAGCGCGACTTGGTGTCCGAGACCGACTCGACCGACGGGCCCGTGTAGGTCGACTGGTCGCCGGTCGACGTAACCGAGGGGTACCTGTCGGCGAGGGAGGAGGGAGAGCGTCAGCGAGCTGTGCGGCGAGTGCTCGAGAGCGCAGGAGGGGGGAAGAGAGACGAGCCGTTGTACGAGATGGTGAAGAGGGGCCCTGCCGGTGCGGGCGTGTTCCAGCTAGGCTGACCGGACGGGACGAGCGAGAACTGCGCGCGAGGGGAAGAGGGGGTCGTGGGTCAGCTGTTTGCCGAGCGGGGGAGGGGGGGGAGGTGAGGTGAGGAGGGGAGAGCGGGACGGACCTGTGCCGAGACGGAGCCTGCGCCGGTGCTCGCGTTCCACCACGAGGGCTTGAACTGGGTGTCGAGCGAGCCGGGCGAGTAGGGGACGTCCTCCCACTTGTGGACGAGCGTGAGGCCCGTCGTCTCGACGACGCTCAGGTAGAGGTCGACGGTGGCCTCGGTGACGGGGACGCAGGTCGGGTCCCACGTGAGGGTGAAGTCCTCGTAGACAGGGGTGGTGCTGCCGGCCGAGGGGAAGGTCCACAGGGCCGAGGTGGATGAACAGGCCCTGGGCGCGAGCCGGGCCTTGGAGAGGGCCGCGTGGGCCCTGGTCGGGGCGTGGGCCATCGTCGTGGGCCTGCTGTGGGTGGTGAACGAGCGACTTGAGCGGAGTGCGTGGGTGTGAGAGGAGGGAGCGGCGACGACCAACACGGAGGAGAGCGCGACGAGGAGCGCACCTCTCGCTCGCTCGCTCGAGGGCTTGGATGAGCAGACGCGGGGCTCGCAAGCGTGTCTACCAACCCACTGGCACTGTGCAAGAGCGGGCGAGCCTTGGCCCTCGAGTGCTCGCTCCTCCTCCTCTCGCCGCCGCCGCCGCTCTGATCCTCGTCCGACGCGACCCGGGTCGACTGCTGGCGCACTCGCCGCTCACTTGCTGCAGAGCAAACCGGCACAAACTACACAGCTTGTCTCTGTCCGCCGCTGCCCCCCGGCTCGAGGTCTCGCCTTTTCGAGCCGCTCGCTCCCTTCTCCGCCATCTCGGTCGCCGCCTCCTCCCTCCTCTCTCCTCGTCCTCACACACGCTCTGCACTCCTCGTCGACACTGCATCGAGCTCTCGACATGACCACCACCGCCTCCACCACATCGCCCGCCCTCGACACGCCCGCTCTCGACCAGGACCCGCCCTCGCTCGCCGACCTCGACGACCACCCCGACTCGCGCAAGCCCGCCTCGTGGACTCGCCTGCCCGTCGAGCTCAAGCAGCAGATCGTCGACGACGTCCTGCACGCCGTCCTCACGCCGCCGAGCTTCATGGTGCACAGCCTCGAGTCGACCTTGGCCGTCACCGTCGGCTTCTTCCAGCGGCGGCAGGCCCGCAGCTCGGTGCGTCTTGTCCAGTCGGCACCACCTCTCGCGCGCAGGGCTGACCAGCTCCTGCATCGCGCGCAGAACTCCATCGGCACCATGAGCGACCGCCGCGCCGAGCTCAAGCGTCTGCAGCGTGTCGACCGCGAGCTGCACCGCATCTGCACGCCGCTCCTGTGGCAGGTGAGCACAGCCGCATCTTCTCGTCCCTTCAGCCCTCAGCGACTGACTCGGGACACACACCGACCCGCAGAACGTCTCCGCCGCCAACGCGAGCGATGCCGCCGTCGCGCGCCTCGCCGAGGTCCTCCCTCGCCACTCGCGCGACGTGCGCACCCTCGAGGTGTGCGGCGCCCGCCGGGGCCGCATCATCAACTTCCAGGTGACGTTCGAGCGGATCGCCCAGGACGACGTCGTCGGGACCTGGCTGCCCGAGTGCAACAAGCTCGAGGAGCTCGTGCAGCACAGCCCAACCGCCGCTCAACTCGCCGTCACGGACCTGCCCAAGCTCGTCACCCTCGTCACGCACTCGAACCCGCCCATGCACCAATTCGAAAAGCGTCCCTTCGTCCGCCAGTTCTCGACCCTCGTCTCGCTCTCCCTCACGACGACGTCCGCCTTCAGCACGCCGTCGGCCCTCGGCGCCGCCTCCATCGTCGACCTCCTGTGCGACCTGTCGAACCTCAAGCACCTCGAGCTCGCCGACGAGGCGTCGATCTCGAACACGACCCTCGCGCTTGCAGACGGTCAGGGCGCACGGATGCCGCCGCTCGAGTCGCTCGAGCTCGCCGCCGGTCGGACCCGCCTCACGTGGCCAGTCCTCCGCGAGTTCGTCTCGGCCTTCTCCAGCACCCTCACCTCCCTCCGCCTCGTCTACACCCAGAGCGCCGACATCGCACTCCCTCCCAACCTCGAGCTCGTCCTCCCTCGCCTCTCCGCTTTCGCCATCGCGACCGACCTCCCCTCGTCCTTCTTCGGCCACCTCCTCGCACCCAGTACGCCGATCTCCCTGTTCCGCCTCGACACGGTCCCAGGCCTACGCGGCCACGTGAGCGACCTCGTCGAGTTTCTCGAGGCGCACGAGGAGACGCTCGAGACGGTCTACGTCTCGGAGGACGCCTTCCTTGACGGCGACGGCAACTTCATCCTCGATCGCAACGACGTCGACGAGATTTTCGTGGCCTGCGACGAGCTCGGCGTCGGCCTCACGATCGACGACGACCTGCTCGTCGAATGCGAGGAGGACGGCGACAACGAGGCCAAGTACGACGGCTGGTGCGAGGAGTGCGGCGGTGAGAGTGAGTGCGAGTGCGACGGATGGGCTTGAACGCGCGGCACGGCGACCATCGAGGTCGTCGAGGAGGGGTTGCTTGAGCAGGTGGCAGCTTTTTTCGCTTTGGTGGAACACGTCTCTCCCGGCCAGTCTCTTTCGTACGTCCTCGGGAGAGCACGTATTCCAAGCGAGAGCACCTACACTGAGAGAGAAAGGCGGAGCAAAGCTCGACGCGCTCTCCTCGACCCGGTCCAGCCGGCCTTCTCAACCGACGCACTCGCGCCTAGCGCGAGCTCCACGACGCTCCTCCTCCTCCACCCGGCGTCAACGGCCCTCGGCGCGCTCCCCTCGCACGGCTCGAGCACCTTGGCGTACCACGCGCCCTCGAAGCGCTCGGCGTACGCCGCCGCCCAGCCGCTCGTCACGACGTCGACGGCCTGCGCCGCCGTCTCGTGCGCGCCGTACCCGCCGGGCGCCCCGCCGTCGCCGCCGAGGTGAAGAGGTCCGTGCGCGTGCGCCGGCGCGAGCTCGCTCGCGACGCAGTACGACTCGAACGGCTCGAGCGAGTGCGTCGCCGTGCCGGCGGCGCCCTCCATGAGGTAGTCGCCGACGAAAGCCGGCTCGACGACGACGGGCGAGGCCGAGACGTGCGAGTCGAGGCGCAGCTGTGCCGGGGCGAGCTGCTCGTCGAGCTGCGGCGGCGCGTCGGAATGCGGACCGTCGTCGAGCGGCGTCGAGTCGACCCACTCGGCGGAGGAGGAGATGGCCGCTTGGCGGATCGACGAGGTCGGCGCAGTGAGCGTGAGGGGGAAAGTCGGCAGGAGGCGGTCCGGCTCGAGCGGCGGCGACAAGTCGACGTAGCTGGGCCCGGCGAGCGGGCGCCACTCGCAGCGCTCCTCGTACGTGTGCTTAGAGCGCGTGCGAGGCGTGCGCTGGCTGTGCGAGGCGGCGGGAGGCGTCTCGCCCAGCCGGCCGAAGGGGAGCGACGAGGAGGGGGCGAGGTCGTAGGCGAACGAGGCGAGGTGGAGCGGGGCGGCGTAGGTGCTGAGCTCGTCTGCAGCGAGCGCGAGGGAGAGACGCACGTCAGCCGGCTGAACATGCTCGAAGAAGAGGAGAAAGAGCTCGACGCACAGTTTGAGCCGCCGAGGTCCTGCACGCGCTTCTCGAGGAGCTTGCAGACAGAGGTCGTCGACTCGAGGCGCTGCTGAGCCTCGTTGAGCTGCGTCGAGAGGCGGCGGCAGTCGTCCTCGAGCTGCTCGACTCGGCTGCGCTGACTGCGCTCGTCGGCGCCGCGCCCGCCGCCCTCGATGTCGCCGAGGCTCGCTACAGCTGCGCTGCGCTTATGGGCACGGCGCACTTGCGCAGCGTCGGACGGCGTCGGCGGCTGGGCCGGCGGGCTCGTCGGAGAGGCGGGCGCGGTCGAGACGGCCGACGGGCCGGCGCGGTCGAAAGGGTCGAGCGTCGAGTAGAACGAGTTGCCGACGTTGGAGACAATGCCCTTGCCGTACTGTGCACCGTGGAAGGGCAGCAGGTGCGAGCGCAGGACCGACTCGCGGCGGTCGGCGTCCTCGAGGCGAGGCTCGTTTGGCCGGAACCAGGCTGGGCCGCGCAAGTGGTGGGACAGTACGCCGCCGCGCTCGCCGTAGAGGCGGATCTGGGTCTGCGCGCGGAGAGATAAGGTTCAGCCAGCTGTCAAACAGGTCTTGACTGCACGAGGAAAGGGCCGAGGCGAGAGGAGGACGACGGCGACGCACCCTCGAGAAGCCGTAGCTGTAGAGCTGGCGCAGGAACGACGTGTACTTCTGGCTGACGAAGTAGTGCGGCAGGACGAGGGTCGAGAAGCGCTCGACGTCCGGAATGATGAAGCCGTCCTTGGCGAAGTTCCAGTAGACGAGCTCTTGCAGCTGAATGTCGGCGAGCATGCTGCGAGCACGAGCGAGGGCAGCGTCAGCGCAGTCGATGTGGAGCTTGTGAGGGTGAGGGAGAGGGACGCACTCGTAGACCTTGTCGATGAATTTGAACGCCCTCGCCTTGCGCTCCTGCGGGTCGACCGTCATGAAGCCGTCGTCCTCGGCCGCCGCCGCCGCGTAGCCCGGCCACGCCTGCTCGTCGTAGCGCTTCTCGCTCCCGCGCCGAGTCGAGTAGCGCTCCTCGTGCGCGGTCGGCGGCGGCGAAGGTCCTGCGTCGGCTGCGGCCTGAGAGAAGAGGTCGGTCGAGAGGGGCGCGGGAAGAGGGCCGGGCGCGTTGATGGCGGACTTGCTGTTGGTCTGGGTCGCCTTCTTCTTGACCTTGAGCGGAGGACGAGAGCGCTGGCGCTTCTTGGGCTCAGGCGAGACGCTCGACGAGATTGGCGTCCGGGGAGCGGCGTTCTCGCGCCCGTCGAGTGCGTCGCGAGCGGCTTGGCGAGCGAGTGCACGAGTGCTACGACCCGCTGCAGTATCGACCTTGATCCTGGGGCGACCCGTCGGCGACGCAGAATCGCTCATCGAGGTGAGGGAGGAACAGGACGGGCTCGACGAGGCTGGGCGACGGCTGGGCATGGCGCCGGCGCTCGACTGCGCGCTGCGACCGGCTCGAGGGTCGCTGCCTGGTGGATAGGCTGCGCTGCCCTGCGACGGCGGTGTCGTGGTGGGAGCAAGAGCGAAGCGAGCGAGGAGAAGCGGGGCCACTGCGAGACGGACAGGTGAGGCCGAGCGACGGACGCTCTTCTCGCTCGAGCCGCGCAGCCGAGATGGACTGCGGAGCGTCTTCTGAAGGGTCTCCGATCGAGACAAGCGCGAAGAGCCCAGCAGCCGGCGAGTCGCCGCGTCCGTCCCACGAAGACGGCGGAGCGAGAGGAGAGCCTCTCGTACACGCTCAACCCGTGTCGCTCGAGACTGTGCATTGCGTACCTGCGGAAGCAAGATTGTGCCGGGCGGGTCAGCTCGCTCAACGGCGCAGCGGTGGAGGAGGGAGAGAGAGCTGAGACGCACCGCCGGATCGTCCACCGCGGAGACTCCTCGGAGCGGGAAGCGGAAGCGGAACCGGGCAGCAGCGAGCCGCCGATCTGGAAGCTTGCGGAACGTGCTCTTGCGCGAGGTGCACGTTGTCGTACGTCGAGACGAGCTTGCGATGTCGGCCGGCGTGTCGGCGTGACGAGGATGGGCGGATAGAGAAGCGCGAGGGGGACGGGGCGGCCATCGAGTGGCCGAAGCAGGGCTTGATGGGATCTGCACAGCAGCTGCGAGGCGGAGAGCAGCGCACGCAGCGAGAGGAGGAACGTTGACCGGCTCTCGCCGCCGAGCGTTGATGAGGAGGAGAAGCGGCCGTGTCGGCTCCCCTCGCGCTCTGGCTGGACGGTGGACCTCACTATCCGATCCACTGCGTGTCCTGAAACTCACACAGCCCGAAAGAAGCGGGCCGAGCCTCTGAGCGGTTGCCCGTACGGCCGCTCTCCAGCTCGAAGCGGAGCTCGCAGCGCTCTTTCGCACGACGAGACGGTCTCTGCGAGGACTGAACCAATCTCTGCGGGGCTGAACCAATCATGTACTGTGACAACAAGGACTGCAAGACTCTACGATGCGGAAAGAGCGGGACCAGCCCTGCTACTCGAGCTCGAAGTCGTACGAGACGAGCGGGTCGTCCCGGTTGACGAGGCGCGCGTACTCGAGGAGGAGCCGCAATAGGTACGCCTGCATGTCGACCCATCGCCTGCGAGGGAGAAAGAAAGGAGAGTGCGTCAGCGACGTGGGAGAGTGAGCGCGAGCGCAAGCGGCGAGCACGAGAAGGAGGAGGACGCACCAGTTCTCCTCGGCCCACTGCTTGCCCTGCGCCGCGATGCGCTCGGCGAGCGCGTCGTGCCCTCCACGGCCGTCCTCGGGCGCGCCCTTGAAGAAGGCGAGGATCGGGTGCAGGTCCGTGTAGTCGGTCTTGACCGGGACGTAGTGGACCCAGGGCTGGATCCGGTCCTGGTACCACTCGGGGAAGACGGTCGACTTGAGCACGAGCGAGTTGGTCGACATGAGGCTGCGAGCGCGAGGCGAGAGAGCGCGTCAGCGGCGAGCTCGTGGTGAGCGCGAGAGGCGGGGAGGGACGCACCGGTGGAAGCGTCCGGACCAGCCGTTGCCGTCGACGTCGAGGATGTACTTGTACTGCGAGAGCGTCACGAACGAAGGGTCAGCTCGATCTTGAGAGGCGCAGGGAAGAGGGCGACGAGGAGACGCACCTCGTTCTGCTCGGCCTCGGACATGTAGCCGTCCCACTCGAACTCGCGCTCGATCTTGGCGCACGTCGCCTCGTCGCCGCACTGCGCCGGCCCGCCGCTGAACATGACGTCGAGGTAGGCGTCGGCGAACTCGGACGCCGGCGCCGTGTGCTGCACGACAGGTCCGGGAGCGCCCTCGCGGTCGTGGAGCGCGAGCGGCACCGTGACGGTCCCGGTCGCGCCGGGCAGGCGAGCGAGGCGCATGCGCTGCGAGTACTTGCGCGCGTGCGCATTGGTGAGGTCGCCGCCGGTCGTCGAGCCCCTCCACAGGGCCTTGTCGTGCTTCTTGTCGCTCCAGCTCGGGTCCGGACCGGGCGAGCGCTCGTACTGCTCGCGCGGCGGAAGGAGGATGTCGGACGTGAGGGACGAGGTCGTGAAGGAGAAGAGGGGGAAGATGACGCCGGGACGAGGGCCGGTCCTGCGAGGCGGGCGGGAGAGAGGGTCAGTGCGCGCTCGAACCGAGGAGGAAGGGCGAGAGCGACGCACCAGGAGGTGAAGCCGTGCAACGCCTGGTTCTCGGGGTGGTAGCAGACGTCCATCGCCTGGGCGTGGTCGAGGCCGATGAAGCTCGTCTTGGCGGGCCGCTCCCAGTCGAGGCGGTCGAGGAAGGTGCCGGCGGCGCGGATCGGCGAGCCCGGCGGGCACGACAGCGTCCAGCCGTCGAGGTCCCAGTTCTCCTTGAAGGTCGCGGCGTCATCGAGGTCTGCACGAGCATCGAGAGCGTGAGCGAGAGGCTCTCGGAGGGAAGGAGAGGGAGGAGCTCAAGAGAGAGAGAGGGAGACGCACACTGGCCCTCGTCGGCGGCGTCGACGAGCATCTGCTTGTGCTCGCCCGTCATGACGACCCAGGGGACGTCGTGCCCGGTGATGGTCATGTTGAGGTCGGGGAGGAACTGCGAGATGCCGTCGAGGAGCGCCATGAGCTGGTCGGCGCGGTTGTTGGCGTGGCGCATGGGCCCCTCGGCCTCGACGAGTCGGCCCTCGTCGGCGACCTTGATCGTGACGGTGAGCGGGTGCATCCAGAACGTCTGGCCGGCGTCCCACTGCGAGACGTTCTGCAGGATGGCGTCGCGCTCGCGCAGGACCTCGGGCCGGATCGCCGCAAAGGGGCGCAGGCGCGAGTGGATCGAGTCGTACTCGTCGAGGAGCTGGACGTCGTTCTTCTTGGCGAAGGCGAACCAGACGTCGAAGCCTCGAGGAGGAGGCTGGCGGTACCGGCGCTTGTACTCGGCGACGGCCTCGGCGAGCGTGCGGCTCTGGCGCGCGACCTTGTCCTGCCATGACGCCTCGGCCTCGCGGATGAGGTAGTGGATCGGGTGCGGCTGCGCCTGGACGGACGCCGAGCCCGACGCCGCCGGATACAGGAGCTCGCCGGCGTCGGCGTCGAACCGCAACTGGCGGAACGGGTCGGCGCACTTGGCGAGCCCGGGCACATACTTGCACCGCTGCTCGCCCAGACGTTGCGCGAGACGTGCCGCATGACCTCGAGCCTGGCGCACGACGGCGTGTTCTCGGCTCTGGACGAGGAGGATGGTTGCGGTGAGGGCGAGGGCGAGGAGGGCGGCGAGGCGGCGAGGACGAAGAGCGAAGCGGCGCGGTCGGTGCGCGGCCCTGGAGGACGGCGAGAGGGTGGGGGAAGGCGGTGGCGAGCGGTTCCAGCCGTACAGGAGCGGGCTGTGCATGTCGACGTTGTCCGGGCTGGTCGGCGACGCCGGGCGAGAGTCGTACGGGTCGAACGCGCCGAGGTCGAGGCGGACGTCGCGGGTGCGTGGCTCGACCATGTCGCGCTGCCGCATGAGCGGCGTGACCGGTGAAGGCATGGCGGCCGAGAGAGGTCGACGAGGCGGAGGTCGACGAGGTGGACGAGCGCAGGTCGAGGCGCGGCTCGGGCGAGGTGGGCGAGGTGGGCGACGAAAGGGGTGCTGAGGGACGCCTGTGCGAGCGCTGCTGCAGCCGACAAAGCAGAGCAGGGAGAAAGGGAGGAGGTGCTGCTCTCGCCGGTCGCCGCTTGTCCTGCGCGAGAAGACGCACCGCGCTCGGCTCCTGACCCGGGACAGCGGAGTTGCGACCGACGCCTGTGTTGCAGTGTCTCGCCCTCGCCGGCCCTGCTGCACCTCGCTGCCGCCGACGACCCGCAACGAGCAAGGTCCACCTCGAGTGAGGAGGAGAGGAGAAAGGGGCAAGACAAGGTCGACCGGCCGTCGCTACCTGCCCCACTCGGCAACCGAGCGCACCCCGGAAAGGCGATCGCTCGCGGCTCATTGGCCTTCGTAACCGGCCGCCGCTTCCTCGTGGGACCGCATGAGTCTCTCGTCGCAACTCTGCCGCCCGCAGACTGCAAGCCGCACCGTCTCGAGCGCAGAGCCGAACTCTCCCTGATATTGCCAAGCTCGAGGAGCACGTGCGCGCGAGCGAGCATGGTCCGCCCAGCTCTCGCTCTCGTGGGACCGTCGGCGAGGAGACTCGCTCGAGCGCGCTGAGCGGGGAAGTCTGGGTGCGCATGCAGGTCTACAGTATGTACAAGCTCCTCGACGACGCATGCATCTACTCGCGCTCGCGCTCGCCCTTGAGAGCCGGGTCGAACGGCAGGTTCTCGACCTTGAGCTTCCAGCGCGACTTGGTGCGTCCACCCTCGCCGAACCGCTCGAGAAGCTGCGCGCGACGGTCGAGGTGTCAGAGGTCGAAGTGCGAGGGCGCGAGGGAGGGTGCGCGAGAGGGTGAGAACGATCGAGGAGGAGGAGGGGAAGGGGGAGGGGGAGGGCGAGCGAGAGGAACGAGCGCAACGCACGAAAGCTTCGAGCCAGGCCATGAGCTCCCAGTACGCGCCGCGCGTCCGGATCGAGTGGTCGCTGTCGGTGAACATGCGGAAGCGGAAGCGGCTGCGGGCACGAGCAGGCAGGTCGGTCAGCCTCGGCGTGCGAGGAGGTCGAGAAGGGTGAGGAGGTCGAGGTCGGGGAGGACGATGCGGCGGTCGAAGTCGAGCGAGCTCGAAGGCAGGGGAGAGGAGCAGGAAGAGGACAAGGACGGGGACGCACCGGATGTGCGCGAGCGTGAAGCGGTCGAGGAGGTTGGCCGTGTTCTGGAAGTGCACGTTGTCGTCGCCCGAGCTGCGCGCGACGAGGTGCAGGGTCAGTGAAATGATGCTCGACGAGCGTGAGGAAGAGGAGAGGAGAGGACGCACCCGTGAGCGAGCGCAAAGTCGGCGTTCGAGAAGCCCTCCATGCTCGACACGCTCGCGTTGACGTACCCGAGAGAGTTGTCGTCCTCGGTCGGCAGGGCCATGTAGCGCTCGGTGTACACGCTGTCGTAGAAGCGCCAGTCGGTCACGGGCGCGACGGCCATGCCGAGCTGGAAGACCGACGAGTTGGCCTCGATGACCTTGGAGGTGAGGAAGCCGCCGTACGACTGCGCGACGAGGGTCGAGCGCCGTCAGCTGACCGCCTCGGGAGGAGAAAAGCTGTTCAGGAAGAGCGAGATAGGAGGGACGCACCCAGCCCCAGATGCCGACGCGCTTCTCGTCAATGTACGGCCGCTTCGCCCACTCGCTCGCCGCGGCGACGACGTCCTGCGCCTCGACCTCGCCGAGGCGCTTGCGCACCGTCGTGCGGAACTTGCGGCCGCGGAAGCCCGTGCCGCGAGGGTCGACCCGCACGACGACGTAGCCGAGCGAGACGGCGAGGTAGTGGTGCCAGTCGCGCTGGAACCGGGTCGTGACCGTCTGCGAGTTGGGCCCGCCGTACCTGTTCGAGAGGTGCGCAACATCAGCTCGAGTTTCCTCGTCGTGCAGGAGGGAGAGGGAGCGAGAGCGGGACGTACACCTGGAACAAGACCGGGTAGCGCGTCTTGCCGCTCAAGTCCATCAGCGGCGGGCGCAGCTCCATCGCGTCGAGCTCGACGTCGCCCGTACCGGCGCCGAGGGCGTCGCACGTGCCGGGAAGCGTGATGCGCGAGTGGACGAGCTCGGCGTGAGCGTACTGCGCGTCCCGAGCGGCGAGGGCCGAGTTGTTGGCGAGCGTGAGGGAGAAGCCTGCGGGCGGGCGGCGAGGGAGAGAATCAGCATCCGCTGCGGGAACTCGAGAGCAGGGGAAGATGTGCGGAGGAGGAGAGGACGAGGAAGGGATGAAGGAGGGGGCGAGAGCGAGCAGGTCGACGCACCCGGGTCGTCGGCCTTGAAGAGCTTCTGCCACGGCACGCCTGGACCCTCTGCACGCACACGACGAGTCAGTATCACCTCGATCGAGGTCGAGCGGGAGAAGAGGGAGCGCGAGACGCACCGTAGTTGAGCTGGTAGACGCCTCCGCCCGGACTGACGCTGACGGCATAGTGCGCGAGCTCGTCCTCGCCCTCGCCCTTGCCGCCGTGCGCGTCGCTCAGCCGCTTCATCTCGATCGTGCTCGCGGTCGACGCCCCACCGCGCAGCGCATCGAGCGCGTCCTGCGTCGTCGGGAGCGGCACGGCGTAGACCTGCCGGGCGACGCTCGGGTTGGCGGCGACGATGTAGGCGAGCCCGCGCCGGGCATCGACGCGCTCGATGCCGCCGTCGATCTCCCACGAGCCGTTCGTGAGCCAGACCGGGTTCGGCGACGAGGCGGGCGAGAAGTAGGCGAGGTGGCGGAACCCGAGCGGGTTGGGGAGGACGTCGAGGTAGCCGGGAGGGTACGACGGCGGGATCGGGGCGCGGGATGCGAGTGCCGAGCCGTCGCTCGACGAGGAGGAGGAAGAAGAAAGAGGAGGGAGCGCCGCCGCGAGGAGCACGGCCGCCTCGACCCCGACAACGTTCTGATCTGGCTCGGCCCACCCGCCGTCGACGTCCTCCCAGTCCGTCTCCCTCACGACCTTGCCGACGACCGTCCCCTCCTTGCCCCTCGCCGCTGAGCCGCGCAGGCCCTGCTCGCTCAGGTCGAACAAGCCGACGCGCTCCCACCGAGCCGTGCGGTCCGTCATCTTGACGAGGAGCTCGTCCCGGCCGACCCAGGCGACCTGCGTCACGAGGACGTTCGACTCGGGGAAGGGCCGCTCGAGGACGAGCGTGTGCGTCGCGGCGCGGATGCGGGCGGCGCGCGAGGAGGACGAGGTCGAGGTCGAGGCGAGGTAGGTCGAGAGGGAGAAGACGCGCAGCGAGACGCGCGGGTTCGGGTAGCCGGGCTGCAAAGGAGTAAGGCGGCGTCAGCCATGGACACGAGCTACGAGACGAGCTCGAGCAGGAGGAGCAGGAGCGAGAGGAACGACGACGACGCACCTTGGGGTACCGCATCGCGACCTTGCTCGGGTACGGCTCGCCGCCCGCCTTGGCCGAGTCGACGTTGTACACCGGGTACTCGTACTCGGGCACGTCCGTCTCGTCGAAGCTGAGGAAGGCGAGGTAGTCGCTCGCCGGGGACCACCACAGGGCCGAGTCGGAGCTGAAGATCTGCGAGGAGGCGATGGGCGTCAGGAGACCGTGCAGAGGAGCGAGGAGAGTGCGAGGGCGGACGGCGGGAGGCTGAGAAGGGAGCGAGGGCGAGGCGGAGGGAGGGAAGTCGAGGGAGGGGGAAGGGCGAGAACGACACGAGGGACAGGCTCGACGCACCTCCTCCTCGTAGACCCAGTCCGGCGCGCCATTGAAGACCGTCTCGCCGCCGTCCTCGGTGACCCTGAGCGCGCTGTCGCGCATCGCCTCGGCGTCGCTCGCGCGCCCGTCCTCCCACGCGCCGGCGGGCAGGACAAACAGGTCGTGCCCGTCGACGTAGGCGAGGTGGTGCGACGTCGGCGAGAAGGTGGCGAGCGAGGTGCGCGGCGGCGACGAGGGCGGGAGGAGAGGGATCGTGCGCGGCGCGAGCGAGGACGAGGTCGAGTTGAGCGGGTGAAGGTAGAAGTTGGCGAGCGTCGAGTGGCGCCAGACCTGAGGTCGAGGAGTGCGTCAGCCGCTGCTTGACCGATACGAGCATGAGGGGAGGGGCGCACCTTGGTCCACTCCGAGTCGAGGAGGAGGAAGCGCATGTCGGCGCTCAGCTTGAACCTTGACCACGCGAGCTCGTTGCCGTTCTCCTGCGATCGCCGTGTTCGCATCAGGTCGAGCTCGAGTGAGAGAAGAGACGAGTAGGGACGCACATCCTTGATGTCGGAGCCGTTGATGAGCGTGCGGGACAAGTTGGCCGAGAGGTCCGTGAGGACGATCGAGCCGTCGTCGGTGCGCTGGCTGAAGACGCCGTCGCCGGCTGCAAGAGAGGGATTGGAATCAGTAAGGCTCGAACTGCACGACTAGCGAGTCCCACAGCGCTCGAGACCCGGACGCAAGGGCGACAAGACGGACCTTCTGCGACCCACTCGAGCTCGACGCCCTCGGGCCAGAACGTGCCGTTGGCGAGCTCGTCGCGCGTGAGGTGCTTGAGGCCCTCGCCGCGGTACCGGTGGCTGCCCGTTGCGGCCGAGAGGACCGACGACGAGAGGAAGGCGACGAAGAGGAAGCCGACGATGCCGGCCGGGATGAGGAGGAGGCGGCGGCGAAGCTGCGGGCGGGCGTGGAATGAGCAGGAGCTCCTTCGCAAGCGAGGAGGTAGAAGAAAGGAGGACGCACGCGGTTCTTGCGGCCGGTGCTGAGCGGGTCCCACCCGTCGTCGCTGTCGTGGTCGTCGGCTTGAGGGCGGCCGCTCTCGGGGTCGACGAGGTAGGCGCGCTCCTTGTCGTTGTCGTCGGTCGTCGGCTGGTCGCGGTCGGACTTGTCGCCGTACACGGTGCGGTCGTCGTCGTCGTCATCGTCGTCGTGGTCGAAGCTCGAGTCCGAGTCGAGCGAGGGGCGGTGCAAGAGGGCGAGCGGGTCGGGGAGGACGAGGGCGGGCGGGCGGCTGTCGCGGTCGGATGCAGGTGGCTGGCGGGTCCTGGGCTGCTGTGCGAAGGGCGCGACTGGCTCGGAGGCGGCGAGGGGCGAGTAGGCCGGCATGGCGGAGCCGACGGGGAGCAGGTGGGCCGCACTCGACGCGATGGGGCCGCTGCCGGGCCGCGGAGGTGCGCAAGCGCAGTCGCTCTGTGACGAGTGCCGAGCTGGGACGGCTCGAGGGATAGGGCGAGTCGAGCGAGAGCAAAGGCCTGCGGAGCGGTGACGGCCAATCTGAGCCCGCTCTCCCGCCCCTCGTAGGGCCGTCTGGGCGAGTTCATTCTCCGTTTGAAGCTGTAGTACGTGCCCTAGAAGCAGCAGCATCTGCACCACCAGCGGCGTTCAGCACAGAGAGCGGCGACCTGTCGGGCCGGGAGCTGGACGTCTCCGCGGGCAGCTCGCGCCTCTCTCCCTCTAGCTCCTCACCACCAGCACCGCCATGGCAGACACCAACGTCGACGACATCCCCCAGGTGCGCCCTCCCACCCCCGCACCGACCCTCTCGAGCGCCCCTCGTCGCGCACCCTCGCCTCGCGACCGGGCGACCGGGATGCGCATGTGGGACCTCAGCATCGCGCCTGTGCTGCCGCCCGAGGCGCACCCAGCTCCTGCCCGGCACCCTCCTTTGGGCGGCACCGCGCCAGCGACGGTCACGCCGCTCCAGCAGTACTCGTCCTCGTCCCCACCTCCGAGTTGGCTGACCCCGAAGCCCTCGTCCCTCTCTCGTTCTCCGCTCACAGGCCCACGAGACGGTCTACAGGACCTTCCTGTCCGGCAAGACTCGCCCTCTCGCCTGGCGCAGGAACCAGATCAAGCAGCTCGGCTTCCTCGTCGTGCGTCCTCCTCCTCCTCGTCCTCCCCCTCCTCGCCTCGCACGCCATGAGCTCGACAACTCGGGCTGACCAATAACTTCCCCTCGCGCAACAGCAAGACAACGAGGACGCCTTCTGCAAGGCGCTCGAGCAGGACCTCGGCCGCCCGGCGTTCGAGACGATCACGGCAGAGCTCACGCCCATCAAGGCCGAGATCAACGACGTGTGCGACCACTTCGAGAAGTGGGCCAAGCCGCAAAAGGCCAAGACGGTCTTCAACTGGGCCGCCGCAAAGCCCACCGTCTACTCGGAGCCCAAGGGTGCGTCCCTCGCTCGCTCGTCGACTTGCTCGAGCGCGCGCACTGACCCCTCGTCTCTTGCCCCGCAGGCGTCGCCCTCATCATCGGCACCTGGAACTGTGCGTCTCCCTCACCTCATGTCCAGCTCTTGTGCGCTTCTCTGACCCTCGGCTCGTCGCAGACCCGATCACGCTCCTCCTCACGCCCCTCCTCGGCGCCATCTCGGCCGGCTGCACCGCCCTCGTCAAGGTGCGTTCCGCGCTCTCTCTCTAGCTCGAGATGAGCAGAGCGTCCTGAGGCTGACTCTCGCAAACACCTGCAGCCCGCCGAGCAAAGTCCGGCGACGGCCGCCCTCATCGCGTCGCTCCTCCCCAAGTACCTCGACTCGTCGGCCTTCATCTGCGTCCTGGGCGCCATCCCGCAGGCGACAGCGCTCCTCAAGCTCCGCTACGACCACATCTTCTACACGGGCTCGGGCGGCGTCGGCCGCATCGTCGCCAAGGCGGCCGCCGAGCACCTCACGCCCGTCACGCTCGAGCTCGGCGGCAAGAGCCCGGCCGTCGTCCTCGACGACGCCAACGTCGACGTCGTTGCGAGGAGGATCATCTGGGCCAAGTTTGTCAACGCCGGCCAGGTGCGTCCCACTCTGCGCTCCCTCGTCGACTCGGCCGTGTTTGTCGCACTCGCGCTGACTCCTTCCCTGCCGCGCCCGCCGCACAGATCTGCATCTCGACCGACTACGTCCTCACGACCTCTGCGATGGAGCCCAAGCTCATCGCCGCCATGAAGCGCGCGCTCGCCGCCTTCTCGGCCGCCCCGCCCGGCGAGGCGTCGACGTCGCTCCTCCACAACTCGGCCTTCTCGCGCATCGTCAACGCCAACCACTACAAGCGCATCTCGAAGCTGCTCGACGGCACCAAGGGCGACATCGTCGTCGGCGGCAAGCGCGACGACAAGGAGAACAAGATCGAGGTGACGATCGTCCGCAACGTCAAGGGCGACGACACGCTCATGTCTGGTGCGCTCCCTCTCCCTCGACTCTCGCTTCCTCCTCCTCCTCATGAGCTTCGCGCTGACGTCGAGGTGCTCGACTCGCAGAGGAGATCTTCGGCCCGGTCCTGCCCATCGTCACGCTCCCCGACGTCGACTCGATGGTGCGGTTCATCCAGGACCGCGAGACGCCCCTCGCCCTGTACGTCTTCACCCAGAGCGACAAGAAGAGGCAGTACAGTGCGTCTTCTCCTCCCTCTCGAGCTCGAGCACACGCGCAGGCGCGACGACGAGCGCTCTCGCCGTCGAGCGAGGGGTCCGCCGTAGCAGATACGCCTGCGGCCCGAACAGCTCGCTGACGAAATCTTCGACGCACCTCCTCCGCACGCAGTCTTTGAGCGCACGCGCTCGGGCGGCTTCGTCCAGAACGACGTCCTCGTCCAGTTCCTCATCCCGGGCTTGCCGTTCGGCGGCACGGGCCAGGCGGGCTACGGAAACTACCACGGCAGGCGGTGCGTCGCTGCTCTCGTCCTCACGTCGGCTCCGGACTCGGCGGCGAGTGCGGCTGTTGGTCGTCGCCCTCGTCGTCGCAGGTCCCCATCACCGCGTGCGGCCGACTTCAGCTCGCTGACCCTCCCCTCCTCGTGCCCGCAGCACGTTCGACACGTTCTCGCACGAGCGCGCCTTTGCGAGCGTCCCGACGTGGATGGACTCGATCCTCGCGCTGCGCTACCCGCCCTACACACGTACGTCCCTCCTCGCCGCTCGAGCCTCGCTCCCTCTCGTCCTCCTCGCTGACGCTCTCTCCCCCTCGCCTCGCTCGCTCCTAGCCAAGAAGCTCAAGATGCTCGTCCTCTTTACGGGCGCGACGATCCGCCGCGACAGCCGGTACGGCGCCGGCTTCCTCGCAAAGCTCTTCGCCGTCATCGCCGCCGTCTTTGCCATCCGCGCCAAGCTCTGACGAGCTCTCCCCTCCGCCCTGTTCCTCTCCTCCTCTCTCTCTTCGTGTGTGTGCCTGCGCTTGTGTAGCCTGGGGTTGTCTGCGAGGTGAAATGCG
>ERZ794949.246-NODE-246-length-19782-cov-163.389517_pt1 | contig 19782 bp, 10 predicted proteins | sample MGYA00511363_ERZ794949 | MGnify/ENA primary metagenome ERZ794949 (study PRJEB30137, sample SAMN04331402) | food metagenome | isolation source: T1 must sample point D1 replicate B | place: Australia: South Australia ...
GATCTTTCATAGTTGAAACATAATTGTAAAGAACAACAAAGTTCACATCTTATTATCATCCTCTGTAAAATGACACTATAGCTGTAAAATTTCAATGTTCCAAAATATAAAGCTTAAAAATAAGGGGTATATAAATTATACATGGGAAATGTATTGAAAAGCATATGTAACATCATTGTGATCATATTCGTTCTTCAACAAATGATCATTGGTATTTTTCAAGTCACCATGGTTCAAGTGATTCCAAGTAGTAGCATCACCATACAACATCGCTTCAGCTTGTTTTCGTTGCTGGCCCTTAACACATCTTTTACAATTAAAAGTAGTGTGTGTATTACAAGCAGACTTATCATCGTACTTGAATAGCTTTTTCAAATTGTTGGTAGAAAATAATCTTTCTACATCATCATTTTCATCAACAACGCATGATGATAACGACATCTTCATAGACTGTCTTTGGTAAATTTTTTCTTCAATGGTACCAGTACTAATAAATCTGTAAATAAAACAATCTTTCTTTTGTCCATCTCTCCATACTCTTGCTAGTGCTTGTTGGTCTGAAGCAGGGTTCCAATCAGGATCTAGTAAAATCAATCTGTTGGCACCAATCAAATTGATACCACAACCACCAGCTTTAGAACTTAACAAAAAGATAAAATCGTTTGTGTTATTTGGGTCGTTAAATCTATCAACAATTTTAGATCTTTTATTAACAGTTTGTGTACCATCTAATCTAATAAACCCATATTGGTACATGTTACAGAAGATTTCTATCAAATCCAAAGTGTGAGTATAATTAGAAATTAAGACTATCTTATCATCCGTTTCAGCTCTTATAGATTTTAACATTCTATACAAAATGGCAAATTTACCACTATATTGATGTTGAACCTTTGATGATCTAACTCTGTTGAAATCAGCAGGTTTGTAATCATCAGGAAAATTGTCAAAGTCAGGAACTTCTTTTTCAATATCAATCAAATCAGGATGGTTACATAACTTCTTTAAAACACCGATAGCTCTCAATGGTGTTTCCCCATTGGTAGCTGTTTTGCTGTTCAAAGCTTCAGGATCACCTAGTTCGACATTGTTCAAACCACTATAAGAAACATATTCTTTGTAAACATCTTCTTGAAATGGTGTCAACTTTACAAAAATGACATGTTCATATTTGCAAGGTAAGTATTTAGCCAAAATATCATTTGTTCTTCTGATAATAAACTTATTTACAATTTCAGAAAGCTGTTTTAGTCTCCAGTCACCCTTGGATTTTTCTTCCTCGTCAGCATCAGCATCTCTACCTCTCAAAATAGGCATTTCGAAATGTTTTCTAAAATCTGATCTTGTTCCTAGTAATCCTGGATTAGAGAAGTTTAATAATGCAAAATATTCAGATAAATCATTTTGAATAGGAGTTCCTGATAAAATGACTCTTCTATTACAATTGATACTGTTAAGAGCTTTAAAAGTCAAACTTTCTTCATTTTTAAGTCTGTGACCTTCATCAGCTAATAAAAGTCCAACTTCACAGTTGTTCAAGTTTTTGATGTTTAATCTTAAAGTTTCATAAGATATAATAAGCACTGGTCTAGTAATCTGTCTATTTTCAGCAGCAGCCCACGCCTTGATTGCATCTTGAGGTGACAACCCTCCAGTAGCTTGTTTCTTACCAGTCATTGCTAATGGCGTCAAAGTATTAGGTCCTAACCACTTGACAATTTCATTTGCCCAATTACCAACCAATGAAGATGGACAAACTATAATAGCCTTTTGTATCATAGGAGATCCTCTTGGACCTTGTTTGATCATGGTCCACAATAAGGCTAAGCATTGAAGTGTTTTTCCAAGACCCATTTCATCCGCCATTATGCAACCATATGCATTTCTTGCTTTTGCTGCTTCCTTTTCAACAACCTCATCAGCGGCTTTTTCATCATCATCAACTATAAAATCATTCATATCTTCAGCTTCCGAATTATCAGAGCTTTCAATGCCAGGTAGGTTTATGGCTTCTAAAATATCCTTTCTACGCATAAAATCTTGCATAACTAAACCTGTTACACATCTATACAAAAATCTTACACCTTCTACTTGATGCGGTCTTAAAATTTTAGCAAGTTTGGGATCAATGACTATAGGAACATTAGGTTGATTATTGATAATTTTCAGTTTTTCTTCTTCACTGATGGTAAAGACAGGAGGTAGTAAAGCAGTCAATGATTTGTTTTCGACTCCATTGGACATTTTCTTTGCAATGATCCCATTAGCAACAATTTGTTTTTTTACTTCTATTACTTCCTCCTTGTTTTTGTTTGATGCGGCAATCTTTAACTCCTTTGCTAGTCTTTTTTGCTCCTCTTTCATTTTTTTAGGATCCTTTAGCAATTCTTCTTGTCTCTTCAATTCCAATTGCTTTAAGTCATCTTCAACGGACAAATCAGGCATGTCACCATCCGCAGTAGGATCATATAACAATATTGCCAATTCTCCGTATGGATCATGCAAGGGTCTGGCCTTTAAGTTTTCAAGTTGGACACGAGGTCTGTTACCCAAAGTGTAGTCCATAATATGAGTTCTAGTATAATTCTTAATGGGCACCTTAAAAGTTATTCTGTCCAAAGATTTGCCAGATTCTTGAATTTTTCTCAAATTTCTCGAACTCAACGCATCTATTCTTTTTTGTACTTTCCCATTTTGTATGAAATCGTCTTCTTCTTTTTGGTCATCGTCATTTAATACCACTGAGCCATCTTCATTCAGATTATGGATGGCTTCTTTAGCCTTTCTCTTTGATGCCCTCATATACTTGGCATCGTCAACTGTGTTAATATTTTCTTTGTTCGTTTTGTTATTGCTAGGAAATGGTATAGAAAAAGGTTTCACAAGTGTACTCATACTCATGGTTTCATCAATCTTTTCTCTTCTGAGTTTAGGATTGATACCAATCGATGTGACACGCGTACCATCTTTAGAAGCTTCATAGTATTTCTTAGCCATTATTTTTAATATCTGCCGTTCGTTTTATATATATATCTGTTTCTGTATACTTAAAGTAGACTATAAAGTTTTATCTATGGTTAGATTACTAGTTTGTTCAATTACGTGATATGTTTTAAAAAATCCAAGACAAATTAAATGTTATACGCGTCAGTTTAGTTTATGGAAAAAAATATATGAATTGATGAAAAAAGCATATAACTGTTAGGAAAAACTTCAGAATGGGAGTCACGTGCGGGGATTATGATCATACAAAATGGGTATGGTTATTGGGGAATCAAAGCGGTGATTGATTGTTGTGATTGGTTAAAACGTGATCATTTACGAATAAAAACAGTTAGATATAGAAATTTTTAATTCTTCATATCAACAAATACTGACTTTCTCTGCATCTTTTCAGAGCATCTCTTCGGGTATCTCCAATTTTATCGTACTTATGCCTGTTTGTCGGATATAAGCAATCACGTGACAAAATACAAACAAAAAGCACATATATGTGTAATTCCGGCTTCTCAGCCTTACTCTGTCAAATCCAGTTTACAGCACGTAGTTTTTTTTAACAACAACTACAATGTCAAATTCATTTGCTACTTTCTCTGATCACCTTTCGATAGTTGTTGTCAATAAACCAGATACATTCAATACTAGATTAAATGCTTAATCTTTTTCTAGCAAATAGTGAAAAATAAAATCCCCCAAGATCTAGACAAAAAAATTGGTGCGGCTGATATATAAATGTCACGTACGATCTCTACTGTGGGAAAATCCGGGGTATACAGATGATCCTCCAACCATTAAAACTGTCATAATTCATAATGGATTGGTTAGATGGAGCTGTAGTGAAAAAAAAGGGGGATAAAATCGCATCTACATTAGAAACGTCATATTTTCATAACAGTCTTATTACCACAGCATATATAATGTTTGTGATTTAACGGATAATAACAAAAAGATACGTAATTCACCTTAATTTTAAAAATATTTAAAATGATTTCCTTTCTTTTTTTTCAAGTTCCCATTTTTCCTAGTTCATGATTCAAGCCTTGTTATGTGATTAGCTTAGGTTTGAACAGCCTTTTTTTCTTGATTTTGACCCCTAATAAAGACTTTAACATTTTGAAAAAAAGTGCAATACTTAAATAACCGATGAGTTTCACTGAAGTGATAGGAGTTTTAAGTAGATGTTCTTTTTTTATTAATTTGTTTTTTTTTTTTTTTGCATTTAGCTTGAGTTTAAAGAGCTTTTATTAAAAAAATCAATGAAATTATATGTAATTCTTTTAAAAAATACAAAGAATTAACCTTTATGTACACCAATATATACCGAAATTAACGTTTTACAAAAACAAAAAACCCTCAAAAATCATAATTGCAATATTTTTTTAGTGTACAAAGTTACTATCTCTTTTTTTACATAATTAAACGACATTATAACTTTATTGATCTTTTTCAATCATTTTTTGACTCTAATCTACTAAAGTTTCAATTGATATTTTAAAAAAACCCCCCCCCCCAACCCTAAAAGGTCCTCGATATTCATTAAAAATAAATAAAACTAAGAAATGTGTTTGATCACTTACCATGATATAGATAAAAAAAGTATTTTGAAAACAGATGAAAACAATTCTATGACCATTTTTGGCAGTATGATTGATCTAGATGAGCATCTGAAGCCTAAAATTATGAAAACTGTAAATGTTTTCAAAAATTCTTTAACAACAAAAAACAAATGTCACAAAGACATAGTTAATAATTTAAAAGTACTTATGACATATGATATAGCATCAGAGCCACCCCAATATAATAACATAAACAACTGTGAACTTAAAAATGACATGAACCAAACTCTGATCAATACATTACAGCTTTCAAAAAAGGCTAAAGAGTACTCTGTAAAGAAAATACTTTACAATGCATGCAATCATATTTTTAATCCGCCATGTACAAGGTTTGAAAATAAGCATTTTTCAATAGAATTAAAGTTAATAAAAGATTTTAATAGTCCAGAAACAACAAACCACTCTCTGATTTCAAAGTCTTCTGTTGACACAGTGTTTTCAAAAAGAGTCCATGCCAACAGTATATCATCGTACACTAAACGAAAATCCAGTGTTGTCACATCAGTGATCGAAGAATTAAATAACATGAAAGAGCTGCAACAAACAGATGACCTTGCAATCAGTCTGAAGTTAAAAAAGTCAAATTCTCAACAAAAATCTGAAAATTTATTCACAGATCGATATTTCAATACCAACATTTTTAACAGCAACCAATCCTCTAGAGCAAGTCTGAATTTACAAGACACTAGAAAATCACAATCTCCTACAGATTTTAATATCATGGACTTTGCCTATTCTCAAACTTTGAATGAGGAATATGATACTGCTTTAAATAAAGATCCAAGAGTTGTTTTATTTCCTACAGTTACTTGCAAAAATCCAAGCTCAAATACCCATACTTTAGATTCCGTCAGAAGACTTTCACAATTAGCAGCTGATGACAACGCCAACTTTGTAGAAGATGAAAATGATCGCGATGATGAAAGTAATCAATCCAGTAGTGGCTTGCTAAGGGTTCAAAGCAGATATTCAGATACAAGCAATAACGAAGTTAGAGAAGATGATGTTTCTGACCGAATTGCTAAGACAATTTTGAAAAGTAAAGTGTCTATGCTTAAAGGTAGTATACAACTAAATAATAAAAGTGATACACAAGCCTTGTTATTAAGCAACTTGAAGATAAAATTGTGTGGCTACAAATTAATTTATGGGCATTTAGTACTGATTGAAGAAATTAAAGAAAAATCCACGAGATTCGACAACCTAAGCGCTGCCACTGAATCAGTCAATGGATTAAGGGTAACAAAACCCTTCATAACAAAAGAGTTAGATTTATTACAAAACACAAACGGATCTTTGGTTGTTCGAAATAATAAAGAAATATGCTTTGAATTTTTGATCGACTCCACAGAATTTCCATCAACATTGAATTGTCAATACGGTAAAATTGAATATAGACTTGAAGTTTATTCAAACTTGGTAAACATTGGAAATGTCATTCTTAATGATCTAATTGTCATACATAAAACACTTGAGCCAGAAGTTTGCAATTTAATAGATCAAAATGATTCTGTTTACAAGTTAAATAATGCATTGAATGTAAATAACAAACGATCTACAAACAACGGGCAAACTTACAATCTGAGATATACAGATCTTGAAAAATCAGGATTTGATATTTCCAATTTGATTGAAGAAGATGACTACTTAAAAAAAGATTGGTTGAATAAATACATAAAAGAGCATTGTAAGGACCCAAAAGAAATAAACTACTTAAAAGACGAATTAAGACAACCTAAAATATTTTATGATGTATTTTTATCTTCAAAGACTATTATACTCAATGAGCCATTTCAACTTTTTTTTTCCATCAAAAAGGCTCTGAATTGTAACAATGATTGGTTTATTACGGAATGCAGTTTAACACTAGAACAGCATTACTGCTTTCCAGTAACCAAAAAAATAATCAACAAAGATTATGAAAATGCTAAGATTGAGAAAAAAAAGTATAAAAAGATATTCTTTCATAATGTACAGCATTTAAAACCTAAATTAAGTGAAAAAAGGGAGAGCATCTATGTAGAGGATGCTGTAATACATAGTGATTTGTCATTTTACGAAGAAATATTTAATGAGCACAAAGAATATATCAGAAAAAATAGTGCAGATAGCATAATGCCGCATTACGATGAATTGAATACCCTTAAACCTGAAGTGAATGATGAGATCCAAAACATGATTAGTGTCAGCCACAAACTCAGAATAGGCATAAGCATGGAAAGTGACCGAAGTGAAGTTGAAGAAAAAGGAGTTAAATTAAAAAAGCAATTTTCAATGAGTATACCTGTATATGTCATAACTTCGAGTATGCATTCAACCATGATATTGCCTGAATATATAAAATGATGTTTATATTTTTTAACTAGTAAAGTTTACCTGTAAAAAAGATGTGATGAATATATATGTTTTATGTTTATATGTAAACAAGTGGGTTACGGAATTTTTGTTATACTAGTCGGAGCTAACAGTTCAAACATATCGGATTTAATGTGTTTAGACATATCGGAGATAACAGTTCACCTTACATAATTCCAATTACCAACGTGGTCAGGCTCCTTCCAGACTAAAATTTATCCTTTTTTTTTTGACCCAGGTCAAAATCCTCGATGATCTAAAATGCAAGACATGTTTCCAACTTAAAATTCTGAAAAACAGAAATAAGAAAAATGGAAAAATTTTTCAGTCGTGGATACTAATATTTTTTTGATGAATCATCATTTCATAATCCCTTCAAAAAAACATGAATTTTAATGATTTTAGGTTTTTTCATTAGTATTTCTATATTACTTGATTTGATCAGTTGGTGCCCTTTGGTTTTAATATTCAAAATATTTCTTATGATATATATACAAATTGAATGATAATTTAAATTTTTTTTTATTAATGATGAAACATTTTATGATATAAAAACCAAAAATATATATATATATAACAACATATAATATTCACAATAAAACAATGAGTGATTTAATCGAACAAGAAGACGTTAGAATTTCCAACTACCAACCACTAGTTTCTCCAGCTTACCTACAAAACGAAATCAAAGCTTCTGAAATTTGTTTCGAAACTGCCAAGAGAGGTAGAAAAGAAGCCGCCGATATCATCCACGGTAGAGACGACAGAGTTTTGGTTGTTGTTGGTCCATGTTCCATCCACGACTTAGATGCTGCTCAAGAATATGCTTTAAGATTGAAGAAGTTATCTGACGAGCTAAACGGTGAATTGTGTATTGTTATGAGAGCTTACCTAGAAAAGCCAAGAACCACTGTTGGTTGGAAGGGTTTGATCAATGATCCAGATGTCAACAATACTTTCGACATCAACAAGGGTTTGAAGATGTCTAGACAATTATTTGTTAACTTGACTTCCTTGGGTTTACCAATTGGTTCTGAAATGTTAGATACCATTTCTCCACAATACTTAGCTGATTTAGTTTCATTTGGTGCTATTGGTGCTAGAACCACTGAATCTCAATTACACAGAGAATTAGCTTCTGGTCTATCATTCCCAATCGGTTTCAAAAATGGTACTGATGGTTCTTTAGGTGTTGCCATTGATGCTTGTAAGTCTGCTTCTTCTTCCCATCACTTCATGGGAGTCACCAAACATGGTATTGCTGCCATCACCACCACCAAGGGTAACAAAGACTGTTTTGTCATTTTAAGAGGTGGTAAGAAGGGTACTAACTACGATGCCAAGTCTGTTGCCGACGCTAAGGCTGAATTACCAGAAGGTTCTAACGGTATTATGATTGATTGCTCTCATGGTAACTCCAATAAAGATTTCAGAAACCAACCTAAAGTCAATGATTCTATTTGTGAACAAATTGCTGCTGGTGAAAAATCTATAGTTGGTGTCATGATTGAAAGTAATATTAACGAAGGTAACCAACCTGTTTCCTCAGAAGGTCTATCAGCATTGAAATACGGTGTTTCCATAACTGATGCCTGTATTTCATGGGAAAGCACAGTCACTGTTCTAAATAAGTTAGCCGATGCTGTTAAAGCCAGAAGAGCGTTAGCCAAATAAGTTGTAAAAAAAAAAAAGAAGAAAAAGTAAAGCTAATGAGCAAATTAGTCTCTATATATATTTTAAACTGTTAAGATTTAATCAAAAGTGAACATTAATCGTTGTTTGTTTTAGTATTGATTGGCCAGAAGCACTTAATAGCAGGCACATATGCCTGGTTTATTAATAAAATCCGTAGGGAATCCCATGGGTGTGCGATGACTCACTTTTTGGCTTCTTAATCCGCTGACTGATCATGTGACCCGTTTTTGGGTTTTCTAATCCGCTGTTTGATCACGTGATTTACCTGAACAAATCGGGGTTTGCCTTTGAAGTCATGTGACTCACTAATTATATCTGGATGACTCTTTTTTTTCCTCTCATTTTTTTAAAAAATCAATAAAATACAGTGTAACTTTATAAGCTGTAAAAAGAAAAAAAAAAGTTCACGTTCATTGCTCTTTTTGAGTTATAAAATTTTAAAATGAGTTCGTATTCATGATTCATTCAACCATATTGATTGATTTGTATTCTGAAATATTAGTATTAAAAACACCAAACAACTTTATATAAATAATAAAATGAGCACTGAAAAATTAGTCTATGTTATTGATGTTGGATCAGGTAATCTGAAGTCCTTAATCAATACTTGTAAATATTTAAACTATGAAGTCACTTTAATTACTGAACCATCTCAATTCCCAAAAGCCAACGGTAAGAAAACGAAAGTGATTTTTCCAGGTGTGGGTAACTACGGTCATTTTGTCAAAAAACTGTATGAAAGTGGTTTAGAAGAGCCTATTAGAGAATACATTGCCAATGGTGGTATGATCATGGGTGTTTGTGTTGGTTTACAAACTTTTTTCAAAAAATCTGAAGAAAGTCCCGAAGTCAAAGGTTTGAATTATATAGGTGGAGATGAAATTTATCTGAAAAAATTCAACGATTCAACAAAGCCGGTTCCTGAAATTGGTTGGAATACTTTATACGGTAATAACTTCTTCTACAACTTGGATCCATACAAGAGATACTACTACGTTCATTCCTTTGCTGCTATCTTGCCTAAACATTTAGAGGATGCTGATGAAATTGATGGTTGGAAAATTGTTAAAACTAGATACGGCGATGAAGTCTTTATTGCTGCTATGTGGAAAGACAATGTTGTTGCAAGTCAATTCCATCCTGAAAAATCCGGTGCTGCTGGTCTTCAATATATTGATGCCTTTTTAAACGATAAAACAAGTCCATTTGATACTTCTGTATACTCTGAACAAGAAAAACAAGAAAAGTCTAATGATTATACCAATTTTGGTTTAGCCAGAAGAATTATTGCTTGTTTGGATGTCAGATCCAATGATCAAGGTGACTTGGTTGTCACTAAAGGAGATCAATATGATGTCAGAGAAAAGTCTGATGATGGTGGTGATGTAAGAAACTTAGGTAAACCAGTATCTTTGGCTCAGCAATACTATGAACAAGGTGCTGATGAAGTTACATTTTTAAATATTACCTCTTTCAGAAACTGTCCATTAAAAGATTTACCAATGTTAGATGTTTTATCTAAAGCTGCCGAAACTTGTTTTGTTCCATTGACTGTTGGTGGTGGTATTAAAGATGTTGTTGATGTTGATGGTACTATTGTTCGAGCTGATGAGGTTGCTTCTCTATATTTTAGATCAGGTGCTGATAAGGTCAGTATAGGTACTGATGCTGTTTATGCTGCTGAGGATTATTATAAAAACGGTAATAAAGGAAATGGTCAAAGTCCTATAGAAACCATTTCAAAGAAATTCGGGGCTCAAGCAGTTGTCATATCTGTTGATCCAAAAAGAGTATACGTTAACAGTCCAAATGACGTTAAACACAATACTATTAAAACTGAAGTAAAGGGTCCTAATAACGAAGAATACTGCTGGTATCAATGTACTATAAAAGGTGGTAGAGAGTCTAGAGATATTGGTGTATATGAATTTGTACAAGCTTGTGAAGCTTTAGGTGCAGGTGAAATCTTGCTGAATTGCATTGATAAAGATGGTAGTAATAGTGGGTATGACTTTGAGTTGATCAATATGTGTAAATCCGCTGTATCAATTCCTGTTATAGCTTCTTCTGGTGCCGGTGTTCCACAACACTTTGAAGACGCTTTCAAATATACTTCTTGTGATGCTTGTTTAGGTGCTGGTATGTTCCACAGAAATGAATACACTGTTAAAGAAGTAAAGGAACACTTGGTTCATTCAGGATTCAAAGCCAGAATGGATTATTAATATATTAAAAATGTTGAAAAACAACTCTGTTTTACATGATTATAGAAACGTTTTTTTTTTTTTTATATATATAATCTTTATATAATATTTCGTCAAAAGTAATAAACAAGTTTGAATCATTTATTAATTAATTGGGTTTATTTGCAAAAAAAAAAACAAAACCAGAATTGGAATTGTTTAAGCATATTGTCTATTCTTCTTCATCTTCTCTTTTTTCAATTTCTTCTTCGGTTAGATCAACACCAGCAGCTAAAGAAAATTGACCACCAGCACTAACAAAAGTCATTTTCATTTCTTTTACAGCAGTGTTCATAACTTTAGTTGGAATTTCGACATCTTCACCTGCTGGACCCAAACCTAAAGCATAGGTTTCACCGAATCCCCAACTGTATAAAAGACCATTGTCGGTAGTGGCTAAAGAATGATGAGATCCAGCAGCTACATTGTTAAATTTCTTTTCACTTGGAATGTATGTTGGTACAGGAACAGATCTGATTTTCTTAGAATTTGGATCCAAGTATGCATTTTCTTCAGGAATTTGTTCAGGAGTTAAACCAACTTCAAACATATCTCTTCTACCAAAGGCTAAAAGCTTACCACTGTTTAACAAAACCAAAGAATGATGTTCACCAGCAGCAACTAACTTAATTTCAGAAGCATCCTTAACGTCGGCAGGTAAAAGAACTTTTTTAGGAGCATAGATTAAGCCACCGTCTTGTAATTGTTTATCAGTACCACATTGACCAAATTGATTTAAACCCCATGAATATAAAGTACCGCTGTGTGAAATGGCAAAAGAATGATTTTCACCACTAAAGATAGATTTGATTAATTCTTTAGATCTAGATTTGAAAACTACTGCCTGAGGAAATAAATTAGCTAGTGCATGTTGATCCATAATTTTTCTGGCTAATTGACCTTGTTGATAGGTACCCCAGGCATAAACAATACCAAAGGAATCCAAAAGCAAAACGTGGTCTTTACCAGTGGCTATTTGAACAATTTTGGCTTTTTTGTTTTTCAAGAAATTTAAAGGTATCTTAAACGGAGTATTTTGAATTTTAATTTCCTTCTTGTAGAAACCTAAAATACCTTCATTGTTTCTAAATGTACCCCATGCATAAACGTCACCATTTTCGTATAAGACTATAGATAAGTTATCAGTTGCACCAATTTGAACAATGTTTCCGTTATCCTTTGGTAAGTTTTCTACTTTAGCTGGTGTACTTTCAAGGTCGTTTAAATCACCGTCATCGTCATCATCACTTTCAGCTTGAGCATCAGCCTCTTTCAAGGAAACCTTAGCATTTGTAACAGTATCTCTACCCAAAACACCCATGTCGTTGGTACCCCAGGAGTAAATTTCGTTGTCGTAAGTCAAAGCTAACGAATGCATACCACCAGCAACAATGGAGCTAATTTTAATATCTTGCAAAAACATATTCAATCTAGGTCTCTTGATTTCTTTATTTTTAGCCAATGGACCATAACCTAATTCACACATGGAACCTGTACCAAATGTATATACCTTCAATGGAGTTTCCAATGATAAGTTCAATTGCCTGTAGTAAGGGATTGAATCATTGTTGATAGGTAAAGCGATGGTTTTGATTCTCTTTACGTCACTAGCGGTAGCTTCAGTAATAGTTCTTTTAGTTCCAACCATTATTTGTCTATAAAATTAAATCACAAAATGTAATTGAAAATGGTTATTCTTGGTGTTTCTCCCTTAGTACTTATTTCAGCGTTTATAACGCTAAAGAATTATATGTTCGAAATAAGCGTTTCTACCAGTGAAACGAAGACCAAAAAAGGGAAAGCAAAAAATGATTTCCCCTGGTAGCGTTTTATGCATTTCTCAAACATTTCTTTTTTTTTTTTTTTAAATTTATTTTTGCCTAAAGGAGATAATTGCCTAAAGCGGTAAACTTTGATAGACTTATTAGCAACTACTTTTTTCAATCTATAAAAAATTTAAAATCATATATGTAACCAAAAGATATATACAACATAACACCAATTAATATACAAGCAATATGGGTAGAATATCGAATAGAAAAAAGATTGTTAAGCATGATCCGTTAGTGGAAAGCAATGTAGTAAGCAAAAAACAACAATATAGACACGGTAACAAACAAGAAAACAGTGATGATGAGGATGTTGAAAAGGAAACTTTTATCAATAGTAAGCAAACTAAAAAGATTTTGGACATGGCAAAAGAACAACAAGAAGAAGTATACTTTGAAGAAACAGGAAAACATATGAATGAAGACAAAAACCTAAGAATTGTTGAAGAAGATGAGGATGAAGAAGAAGAACTAAGTGAATTCGAAGAAGATTACTTGGAATACAATGATGATATAGAAGACTTCGCCAATGATTTTGCAGAAGTTGATCCTGAGGAAGCCAGAATTTTAGAAGAATACTTGGAAAAGAGCACAAAGGCAAAGGTTGCTCCAGGTTTGACATTAGCCGATAAAATCTTAAACTCTATCAAGGCTAAAGAAATGGAACAAGCTGTTCCAGCCACCAACAACGATAATTTACATGATTTTAGTGCTGCACCAAGCAGAGATGAAGGTGTTGCCTTGCCACCAAAGATCATCAAAGCTTACAGTATCATTCAACAAATTTTAACAACATGGACTCACGGTAAACTTCCTAAGTTGTTTAAAATTTTACCATCTCTAAGAAATTGGCAAGATATTTTATACGTTTTACAACCGGAAACATGGACCCCACATGTCATATATGAAGCTACTAAGTTATTTGTATCCAATTTGAATCCAAAAGAAGCTGCCAAATTCTTAAATATAGTGCTACTGCCAAGATTCATGACTGAAGTTGCTGAAAGAGAAAAGCATGATGTTTCATATCATACCTACAGAGCTATGAGAAAGTCTCTTTATAAACCTGCTGCCTTCTTCAAGGGGTTCTTGTTTCCATTATTAGAACAAGAAAGTTGTAATTCTAGAGAAGCTCTTTTAGTTGGTTCTGTTTTGGCTAAGGTCTCTGTTCCTGTTTTACACTCATCTGCCGCTTTAAGTTGGCTGGTATCTCAAGAAAGAGACATGTCAAATGCTAATATGGTTTTTATTAGAGTTTTGTTGGAAAAGAGATATGCATTACCATACCAAGTCATTGATGAATGTGTTTTCTACTTTATGAGATTCAGAAACGTCTTAGATGGCCAAGAAGTTGATGAAAAAACTGAAATTCTTCCTTTGGTCTGGCATAAGGCTTTCTTATCTTTTGCCACAAGATATAAAAACGATATAACTCAAGATCAAAGAGATTTCTTACTTGAAGTATTAAGACAAAGAGGACACAAAGACATGGCCAAAGAAATAAGAAAAGAATTGTTAGCTGGTGTTAGTAGAGAATTCGAGTCAACTATTTCTTATAACCAAGGTGATATAGAATTGGCTTAAAGTAGGATATTGCATACATATGATTTTGTATATATGAGTTTTTTTTGTTGTTTTTTTTTTCGAAAATTTTTTATATTAATAACGTTACTTTTGTCAAGAATATGTGGTTTAGTATGGAGATTAATTGGGTTTCTTATACTCTTAAGCGTATACTTACCTTTCAGCTTTAGCGCTTGTTTGATTTTTAAAAAGCTATATTTGAAGTTATCAAATTTTTTTTTTTCTTCTATATAATATATATAAAATGTGTTTGATAGTAACAACACATACCTTTATGGTTATATTTGATGTTAAAACCATACAACAAGATGACTTCATTAAAAACATTTAGCGATCCTTTTATTGAATTACCTCTAAAGGTTGATTTTGATCTAGAAAGCGACAACAAAAACGAACTGGAAAATTTGCTAATTAACAAAACCTATAATGAATTAAAAAAGATCAAAGAACAGTCTATAAAAAAAACCTTAATCTTTAAACTTTTAAGCAAACATAATTTAAAATCTGATGTATTGAAAAACATAACCAGAGATCCAGAGTTACTGTTTGGATACGGATCTATTGTTGAATTTCAAAACAAGTACTCTCTTTTAGAGTATAAACTCTTTCATAAGATTAATTCTGATAATGACAAAAAAAGCAAGCTGATACTTGAGGATACAATTGAAGACAATGATGGTTGGGAAATTGATGAAGATCTTGACTTAGATCTGAATGATGCACCAATTGCTGAAGAGCCTGAAGAAGTTGCTGTCTTTGATAATCACGTTGAAGATGTTGATCCTGAGAAATCGGAATTATACGCTTTGAAGAAGAGATTGTTTACAAAGAACATTGCTGATGAAAACAAAAATTTGACTGCAGAACAAGAAAATGAAATTGAAGAAAGAAACCACGAAGATATGATAAAAGAGCTCGAGTCTTTAACTCATAGTCTTAAAAACAGTTCAGTTGCCTTTCAAACCCAGCTAAATAACACCGACAAAGATATACTAGAGAAAACAGAAGCTAACCTTTTGTCTAATGGTGAAAGGTTACAGCTATTAGGAAAAAAATTAGGAACATTTAGTAAAAGTAAGCTAGGTATATTCTTTTATTTAGTATCTATCTTGGTTATGATTTTAGGGTTATTTATTACTTATTTGATAATAAAAATATTCCCTGAGATGTAATTGATAAAGACAATAAGTGTATATATAGAAAGAAAAAGAAAAAAAATTGAAACAATTTTATTGTTGTGTTATTCACTCATCAGGAGTTACAACACTAACACACTTGTAGTCACCCATATGAGATTGTTTCCAAAGTCTTATTTTTCCATCATCACCTGAAGAAGACAAGATCGTTCCTGTTAGATTCCAGGCGACTGACCATACTTCAGCATTATGGTCATCATTTTTACTCACAAGCTCAACATTAAAGTTTGGAGAATGAGAGTGTGTATAATGTTTCTGCATTTCATTGATATTTTCTTTTTTTTCTTCTTCTTCATACTCGGTATTTCCTAAACTATTAATACCTGTTATCTTGAATATTCTTACAAACCCATCTTGGCAAGCTGTTGCCACAAGCTCATACGATCTCCCCATGCTTGGAGCCCATGAAACCTCTCTTATTAAACCCCCATGGTCATATAGATCAACAATTTTTTTCAAAGCATTTCCATTGGATGGATCTCTTTGCATGAAACTTAGCAAATCCAAACACGAACAAACAATGGTTTCATCTAAGAACTTAGACTTACACCAGTCTAAACAATAATCACTTTGCAGATGTGCAACTGGCTGAGTAAAACCTTCAGGAATCATATTGTAACTTTCCTTCAACTCCCAGGTAGAAGCATGTGAAGCATCACTGCAGGAATATATTCTGAGGTGAGAATCATGCCCAATAATACCTATTTTGAGTCCTAGAAAAGATGGTGCAAATTTACAGTTAAAAACTGGAGCCTTTGAATCACTCAGTTTGGCAATTAATTGCCAATTTCCTTTCTTTTTGGCTGGTGCTTGTTTATTGCTGGCTAATAAGTTAGATGTTTGTTTTCCACTCGATGACTCCTCCCATATTTTTACAAACCCATCATAAGACCCGCTTATAATTAATCTTCCAAATTCAGGAGCACACCAGTCCAAAGATACAATGTTAGAGTCGTGGGCCTTGAAGGTTTCAGATAACTCCCACTCATTTGCTGAGGGGTTCAAAACAAATATTTTAATGGTCAAATCACTACTGCAAGTGGCTAATTGTCTGCCATAATAATCATACTTAACATCATGGACCAAGTCTTCGTGGCCAGTAATAAAAGGTTTCATCTTTGGTGTTAAGAATGTCTCTTTTCTTTTTTCGATTAGTTTGGTATTGATTCTGTCTTTCAGATTTAATATTTTAAATTTAGTTATTAAGCTTATTGGGGGATTGCTTTTTTTTTTCATTTTTTTTTTTATAAAGCACTATCATATATCGAATATTCAAATACTAAACATGAATGAACCATTACACTGAACAATTTGAAAAGAAACAAACATTATGTCCGATTTGGAACATGAAACACCCGCACAGGGAATAAAAACTAAATATCCGCCATGCTGTTTGCAATTAAATGCTAATGCAACAACCGTATTGGTAGGTACATACGATCTGATTAAAGAGACAGGAAAGAGGTATGGTACAATTGAAAGATATGATTTAATACAATCAGAAGATCAACCACCAAATCTAGAATTAAAAGAAGAAGTATTAAACATTAGTGATGATGTTGAAGTTAGAATGCCTGCCATTTTAGACTTAAAAATTATTCGTCAATTTGAAGAAGATGATGTGATTTCATTTGTTACTTGTCATTCTACTGGATGTTTGAATTTTTGGATTTACAATAAATTTGATAACAAGATATTCCATAAGAACAACATTCAAGTTACTGATGACGATTCTATTTTGTTAACATCTTTGCATATTAAAAACACCACACAAGATACTTCAACTTTAAAAATTCTTTGTACCGCCACAGATGGCTCAGCGGCTTTAGTCACTATAAACAATGGAAATGGTGAAGAAAGTATAGAATTTATTCAAGATAACCATGGTCTTGAGTGCTGGACAGCTGAATTTGGTGATGGAAATTGCTTTGATCAATGCTTTTTTACAGGGGGTGATGATGCTACTATAAAGTTATTTGATACAAGAGTTGGGTTGGATTCAGCAATATGGTCAAACTCCAGAGTTCATGATGCTGGTATTGTATCTTTAAAAACCAATGCTTCATCTAACTCAGGAAAAAATGGCAAAACGTATAGCTCGGGAAATGAGAATAGTATCTTGTCAGGTTCATATGATGATACCTTGCAAGTAAATGATTTAAGAATGATAGGATCCCAAATTTACCCAGGTTTGGTCAAGCCTATCCTCAAAGAGTCAAAAAACCTTGGGGGTGGTGTTTGGAGACTTATAGACACAGAGGAGTCTGATGAGCTTTTGGTGTGTTGCATGTACAATGGTGCCAAAATTGTAAAAGTTGATTATGATACTGAACCTGTTTTCACAGAAAAAAATTACGTTAAAGAAGGACATGATTCAATGTGTTATGGTGGTGACTACAGAAATAAAACAGCTGCCACTTGTTCATTTTATGACAACAGTCTCCAAGTTTGGAAAAAATGAAGTTATACTAAATGAAATTTGTTCACTAGTATTAATAAATTTTATATAAAACTGTTTTATTCATCGTTTAATATGACAATATCTTCTTCACCTAATTTATTTTCGAGTGTAATTAACTTCCACTTATTCCATTTTGTTTTCAACACAGAAAAAATCAGTTTTACCACTTTAGTAGCTATAGGCCCCAAAAAAGTTAGTTTATAAAGTATTGATAAAGGTCTTCTTCCATCTAAAAGCAAGTGAAGTTGCATGTAATACAAAGAATAATTCAAATCCTGTAGGCTTCTGACCTTTAAAAGAGAAATTTCATCATTGAGATGAATTGAGTGGATTGTGGAGTAAACAATAACCATTGTCATTTGATACATAAACGGTTTACCCCAAAAATTAAACCATACCTTAAAGTCTCGACAAAGGGTATTGACAAAAAATGTATTCCACATTTCAGATGGCAATCTGTTATCTACTCCATCTATTCCAGTTGTTGAATGTATTGTGTATATGGTATAACACAATATAACGAAGAACAAAGGAACAAACCATAACAAAATTTCAGGTTCCAAAAACATTCGGTAAATAAAAATCAAAAAAGATTTTTGTCCTGTTAAATATGAGGAATCGTGTACAATAGCATTCCAAAATAAACATAAAGTTTTGTAAAAATAGGTTATGGAAAACAATGCCACTACTGCTAAAAGCATGCCATAAACAAAGATTACAAAAGACAGTAACTTCAAAGAAATTTGTTTTTTTACATTTTTTATCAAATCTTTAGTAAAGAAGGTTGAACCTCTAGCTTTATTCGAAGCAACTTTAATTATTGCACATAAAGCTGATGACCCCAAGGCAATTTTGGGTAAAACAGCAACAAGGGGTGCTTTTATGTCCCATGAGAAATTTTCGTGGAATTGAAATTTTCCGTTGGAATCCAATTTCGATGATCTTGCAGTGATAGTATTAAATTCCTGTTCAGCTTCTACAATATGATATATTTTTCGTCCCAAATTGTATCCTGCTACAATGTATATAAACACAACAACATTTTGAATCAAAGAAATCAAAAAAAAGTATGCATATAATCGCAACTTAAAATTCGAAGGCAAGAAACATGTATCGTATGAATCATAGTTAGCCAAAGAATGTTCTAAAATCGATAGATTTATTTCATTGTCTTCTGGAATACTGTTTTCATCTTCAGCTTCTACTTTAACTATAACATCACCGCTATTGTTTAGAGGTTTAAACCAGTCATTGGAGAAATCATAGATAGATTCTGCATTTGGTACTTTGGCGTCATAGCCTGATTGTACCAAATAAGCCATTATTTTCTGGTTTCCTTTTTCTAAACGATGAATGGCCTCTTGTTCTGAAACACAAGGCTCTTCAAACAACAAAGGATTTGTATCTCTTGCATGTTTTCTATCACGATCAGTATCTTTTACAGTTTTGCGATAGATCACAATGCCTCTCTCAAATGGTCTATCATAATCAAATAGATAATTTGACAATCTGAACAAAGATCCTAGCTTCTGAAAGACTGGGATGTAAAAGTTTTCTTTTAAAATATTGATTTGTTGCGAAACTATAAACAAAAAAGCTATTTTAAACAAATAAAACCTAGGAATCTCTTCAGGAATATTAAATGGAAAAATTTCTGGTTTGAAATAAGCAGCAGCAATAATACCAAAACCACCAATACCAAAAAATGTAAAAACCAATAACATAGAATCTATTATGCTTTCAAAAATTATTCTTGGAAATGAACGAAATAGAGTTGCTTTAATTTTTTTCATATTATTTTCA
>ERZ794949.247-NODE-247-length-19634-cov-182.993616_pt1 | contig 19634 bp, 15 predicted proteins | sample MGYA00511363_ERZ794949 | MGnify/ENA primary metagenome ERZ794949 (study PRJEB30137, sample SAMN04331402) | food metagenome | isolation source: T1 must sample point D1 replicate B | place: Australia: South Australia ...
CTGGAGCTTCTTTAGCAGCTGGTGCAGCAGCAGACTTTTTAGAGCTTAATATAGCATCAAAATCTAAAGCACTTAGATCATCGTCTTCTTCAGCTAAAACAGCAATTGGAGATCCAACCTTGATATTCTTGGCTCCATTATCAATAACAATCTTACCCATGACACCGTCATCCAAAGCTTCAACATCAATGGTGGCCTTATCGGTTTCAACTTCCAACAAAACATCACCTGAACTAAAAGCTTCACCTGGCTTGAACTTCCATTCAACAATTCCACCTTCAGTCATAGTAGGTGACATGGCTGGCATTTCCATGATAGAAGCCTTCAAAAGCGGTTGTGCTCTGGTGTGAAAGTTAGACTTCAAAGCTAAGTTCTTCAATAAATGGGTAGCTTGCAACATCGATAGTGTAATGGTTGTTATGAATGTTCCTATTGGTATACATATAGAATATCGTTAAAATATCATTAAGCCCAAAAGGAATATTCATGTTTTTTTCCTTCCCAGCGTATATGTAAGAAGCCCCGAAACGGAAAATTTTTTTTCTTCCTATATTTCCCTATCCGGACTCTTTATTTAAGCGCGTTTTTTTCAGTGTACACATGTGCCATCGGCTTAAACAAACTCTATAGGAGATAACAACGACTTGGTATATGGATACTATTAACCCCCCTAGATGTCTACAGAAATCATAAGTTTTAAGCAGCTTTTTGCGATATCAGGTCTTATAAGACTTGCTTTGCTATTATACGGTATATATCAGGATGAGCACTCGGTTTTGAAGTACACAGATATCGACTATTATGTTTTTTACGATTCATTGATTAGTTTGTTCAGAAACAAGGGGTCTCCTTATGACAGAGACACCTTCAGATACACACCTCTTCTCACATATATGATGGTTCCCTGTCTTTGGAACATTCATTTAGGAAAGGTCTTGTTTGTTATTTTTGATCTGATGTGCGGGTTCTACATCTACAAAATTTTACAGAAAATTAACACCAAGTTTCCTGTTTACGGTACTGCTTTGTGGTTACTAAACCCTATGGTGATGGCAATCTCAACAAGAGGAAATGCTGAGTCTATAATGAGTTTTTTGATGTTACTTTGCTTGTACCTGTTTATTAACAAGAAATACTTCTTAAGTGGAGCTATTTACGGACTGAGTATTCATTTCAAGATATACCCTATTGTTTATAGTATTCCTTTTTCGTGTTTTTTCATCTATGAATTCAGTAAAAAGAAAGAGTACAAGTACATTAAAGATTGGGTCATTTTTGGATTGTCAAGTATTTTCACCTTAATATGTGTAACATATTTGGTATACAAGAAATTTGGTGATGAGTTTTTGGAACACACATACTTTTACCATATGGTTAGATCCGATCATAGACACAACTTCTCTGTGTGGAACATGGTACTATACATGGAACAGATCCCCGAAGTCATCAAACAAGATTTATTTGTTGTTAATAACAACAAACTAGGACCTTTGAATATGAACGTTATCTTTGATAACAAGTTTCTTTCAACCTTCCCACAACTAGCCATATGTTTCATAGTTCCTTTAATACTCTTTTTCAAAGAAACTACTAAATCCGATATTACAGAAAAACTTATTAAAATCATATCTATCCAAACCATGTTGTTTGTTCACTTCAATAAAGTTATCACTTCACAATATTTTATATGGTATCTAACATACCTGCCATTCTTTATAGACTATTTCATGGACCAATTTGAGAAAAAAGAGTACTTTGGCTTGGTCAAATTAGCCGCTGCTTGGGTTTCTGGCCAAGCTGTATGGCTATTGTTTGGATTTCTCTTAGAATTCAAGAATAAGAATGTATTTATTCAGCTATTTGTTGCTGGTTGCACTATGTTGATCGCTAATGTTTACGTTATTTGTAAGCTGATTGAATCCATTTAGGTGAGTTTTTACCTTCAATTTACCCGACTCTATATATTGTAATAATATCCTATTTAAGACATGACCGATTGCTGCTATTTTTTTTGACGGCGCTACCCAATGTGAAATTTCTTTTTTTTTTGTTGCCATTGCTCTATATATAATGGAGATTGAACATTTTAAAAGCTTTAAATACTAATATATAAAACATTCAATCAACCATTAAAATATCGATATAATCAATACCACTATGTCAAGATTTGATTTTTATAATTCTCAAGGGCTTAGAATCGATGGACGTCGTAATTATGAGCTGAAAAATTTTGAAAGTTCATTAACTACAACATCTAACTTCAACAATTTTAGTAGAAATTCACAAAGCAATACTACATACTTACAAATGGGACAGAATAAAATATTAGTCAACATCGATGGACCTAAGGAACCTACAAATGCAAACAGATCCAGAATTGACCAAGATAAAGCCGTTTTAGACATAAACATAAATGTAACCAAGTTTTCCAAAGTCAATAGACAAGTCAGCACCAATAGCAACAATCTACCGGATAAGCAAACCCAAGAATGGGAGTTTGAAATACAAAAGCTATTTGAAAAAATCATTATTTTAGAAACATACCCTAAATCTGTTATCAACGTTAGTGTAACCGTTCTACAACAAGATGGTGGTATTCTTGCCAGTATAATCAACTGTGTTAGTATAGCCTTAATGAATAACTCAATACAAGTATACGACATTGTATCAGCTTGTTCTGTTGGTATAGTTGATCAAAAACATTATTTGTTAGATTTGAATCATCTTGAAGAGCAATTTTTGACAAGTGGTACTATTGCCATCATAGGAAACTCCTCATTACAAAACATAGAAGACGCCAATGTGTGTTTGCTTTCTTTGAAGGACATTTTCCCTCTGGATCTCCTGGATGGATTTATGATGATCGGAATCAAAGGTTGTAACACTTTGAAAGAAATAATGGTTAAACAAGTTAAAGATATGAATATTAACAAACTTATAGAAATTCAATAAAACAATTAGATTATATATATCAATTGGTTGATTTTTTGTCTCTTAGATTTCTCAAAAACGACTTACTTTTACCCTTCATTGACGAATTAAATACTTTCTTTGTTAGTTGTTGAACATTTTGATTGATGTCTGATACTATATGTGTGTTGTTTCTTTTAGATAAAGTGTCGGCATTCATATAAGCTTCTTTGACATGCTTATTGATAACGTAATCTTCTTTCAACTTCAATGCAGAAGTGGATTTCAAAGTATTACTAATCCATGCACCCATACCAGAATCGTAGCTAGCCAAGTTTTCAGACATTTTTTTCAATTCCAAAAACTTCTGGTCATGCGATATATTGGTGGCATGTATAATCTTTAGTATAGATGTTTCAGGCAATGGATTTTTGGTGTTTGGCAAAGGATCATTTTCAAAGGGGAGTTCTCCTTTTTGCATGTCTTGTGCTAACGAGCTTTTATTCTGTTGTCCAAGTTCAACATTTTCGTTGATAGTTGGGATTTTATGATCATTATTCATATCCAAGTCTTTGATGTTAGGTAAAGGTGGTAGATCATGTGAACTATTCATAGTTCCATACATAGGAACATTCATCAATGTATTATTGTCATAAATTGTCTTTATATCAGTAATAACAGTCTTCACATCATCGTTATCATTTCCTTCATGGGATGGAAAAGCGTTCCATGTCGATCCAACTTCTGAGTATGTAGAAACAACTCTTTTCTTTTGTGGAATTTCTTCTATGACCTGACCATTATCATCAACGATGTGCTCTGGCTCATCCTCAGATTCCTCATCTAAATCAGGAACATCAAAATCATTCATTTCATCGTTATCCATATCAGAACCACTGGTACTGTATTCATTATCTTTGTACTGAGCCTTAGATGGAGATTCTGATTTGGTTATAAAGTTGCTTCTAGCATCTAATTCAGATTCATCATCCTCTTCCTCTATATGCAGTGATATATCTCTACTTGAATCACTCAACGAGTTATAGTTGTCTAAAAATTCATTGTTAGTGTTAGAAGAGATCACAGAGTCTCTTATTGGATTGTTAGAGTACAAATTGACAATATTGTCATCTGAATCAATTGTATTAGTATTCGACATTATCAATTAGTAATAGATGTTAAAGAATACGGCTTTTTTATTGGTGTTTCGTTTGTGTTAAATTACTTCATTATTAGAGTTATTATTAGGACTTCTAAAGAATTAGGCAAAAGCCACGAAACACCGCTAAAAAACAAACATAAATCACGTGTTTGTTCAACTATTCTATACATGTCTTAATTAGGAAACTTATTTACTTGTGCGGGTAATTTCTTTTATGTCCGAAGAATTGCTTTTTTTTTAATGCTTTTAAAGATGATTTGTTTAATAAAGCTTTCAATATGTATATTCATCTCATACAAGTAGATTAATTAAGGTATGAAAACAACCATAAAACAGTTTCTTTTTTCTTTCAAGGCAATAAAATGAATGAAGAAGCAATTTCCTTAGTGAGTCAGGCTCCTAAATGTGAAATTTGTGAAGAAAATACATTCAAATACAAGTGTAGTAAATGTTTGTTGAAATATTGTAGTATACCATGTTTAAATCAGCATAAACTGAAGGATAATTGCTCCAATAGACTGTACGATCCTATGGAATACATCAGCAATAAAGAAATGAAAACATTTGACATCAAAAATGAAGCTGATGATAACAAAAAACAAGAAGTCCAAACAAATCACATTGTTAAGCGAGACTATGAATATCTTTTAAGCATGGATAGACAACTACAAGTAGCCAAAACAGATTTCAAGCAAAAAAATAAAGAAACACTGTCAGTTGGTAATCTTAATGTATACAACAATAGAACTGTAAATAAATTTTTAACTGATAACGGAATGGAGCTGAAATTTATAATGCAAAGAGGATGTAGATGTTTTTTGATGCCAGTAGGCTCATCTAAGAACAAGAGAAACAAAAGTAGATATGATAACAAACAAAAGAAATTTTATTGGACTATTGAGTGGAACTTATCAAAAAATATAGACCCTGATCATGAAAAGACAACAATAATTGTAGACAGATGCTACGAAGATATGAAAATTATGGACTTGATACGTTACAAATGGCCTAAACAAGAATTTAAGAACGCTTTTAATTTGGAACACATCGAAGATAAAGAAAATGTCAACTGGCTGAATTCAGAATTGAAAGAAAAGGTTTTAAAACAGTTTTTGGATCATGATAAGATACATATTTTCATTAAAAAATTCCCAAACAAAATGAATAATATATTGGATACAAGAGATGCTATAAAAGTGCAAAATGTGGACAGTACGGTACTATCAGAGCTTTTGGCATCTAAAACATGTGTTGAGTTCCCTTCTTTATTTGTTCAAATTGATGATTACAAATATGTTGAAGAAGATACTGAAGAACCTGTTGATAAAAGCATTATTGATACTAACGGAAAATCTATTCAATTCGGCAATATGGTGTTGAAAGTTTATGAAACAGCTGAAGATATAGAAAATAGAGACAATCAAGTAATTATGGAGAAGCAAAGGCTGGAAGAAGAGATGATACAAAAACAAAAAGAAGAAGAAGAGCAAATAAAAGCTAAGAAGTTGGAAGAGCAAAATCAATTGAAACAGAAAAGAACTTTTTCTTTACAAGAATACAAGGGAATCAAGAAACAAAAATTGACTGTTTCAAAAGCCCAAAATATTCCAGACTTTCATGAGAATGAGTCTGAAGATAGTGACGACGTCACTTCAGAAGAAGAAGATGAACCAAAACAAAACCCATCAGCTTCAAACAGTCTTGCTGCTAGATTATTTGGTTAGTTATACCTCTATATATAAAATCAAGCTGCTAATGGAGCAAAAAACTTTTTTGAATTTTGCAACTTTATAGTTTCCAACCTACGTCTATATTCGTGATCATCCTCATCTTCTTTGAATTTACCGTTTTTACTGGTGTCATTGTGTTTACCCCAAACACCATTATTTTCAGTAATCAAAACACCAATTCTCATGTTTGACATTAGATTTCTACTTGCATTGGAGTGTAGGTAAACCCCACCGTTGAATGCTTCAGTTGCGTCTTTACCTATAGCAGAAACGATAAGTTGCTCTCCACCTGGATGACCTGATATAAAACTCGTCACATCATGAATTATTCCTTCCACCAAAACCAAGGCAATTTTCTCTTCTTTCCAAAGTTTTGCTGCTTTGTATGCGAACTCTTCAACTGTCCATATAGGCAAATCATTAACAGAAACATTTTTGTTAACTTTTAGGTTCAGATTCAGTTCATAGTCAAGTAATCTTTGTTCATTTTCTAATTTGTATCTCATTATGTGTGAGCTGTTCACCTTATATACCTTAGTAACAATTCCTGTGTAATACCAAAAGAGTATTATCCATTTTTGTATATCCAAATAATACCATTTATATGATTGTCTAAAATCATTTGGGAAAGCATGATGAAAGTTGTGATTGGTTTCTCCTAAAGCAAGAATACCTATCGCATAGTTTAATACCAATGGCAAGTCTAAAGAAGAATTTACTGATGGCATTTTTAGGTAATCCAATTTCTTTTTGTTTCTTGCCAAAAATACAGGATACTTGTGACCTAATGTTTCCGAAAACAACCATTGCTGTTGTATTAAAGAAAACTTAAAAAAAGTTAACCAAAATATACAATCCCATTTGGACAAGTTCATGGTTTTAGACACAATCAAAGGAAAAAGTACCCAGTTGACAAATAGTAATTGGAATCTGCTTTCATGTTGCCACTTGATAATTCTTGAGGTTATATCATTAACAAATGATTGTGTCTTGTGTTTGTTTATACTCTTTAAGTACTCAGATTCAGCTTTCTTTTTACCTTTGAACAGTAGATGACCCCACTGATGGAAAAGCCATCCGAGTTCATAATTCAAAGGGTCTTTAACTGTATCTATGTGCTGATGGTGCAGTAAATGATATGTTTTAAACTCTAAGATACTTCCTAATCCCACACCGAGTCCCAAAAAGGCTAATATACTTGAATTAATAAATTCAAAGTGTCCATTAAATTGAAATGTTCTGTGGGTAAAATATTTATGATATCCTATGAACATAGCTACAAGATGAGTAGTATAATTCACTAATATCAAATATTGAAAGTTTCTGTCAAAATTCAAAAGATTTTTACCCTTGAATATCAAGTAAAATAGAGTAAATATAGGAATTAAAATGTTTACAAAAAGGTTGAATAGCTTGATTTTCTTCAATATGTGCAAAAACCTTGATTCATATTTCTTGAATACTTCTTGCTGTTTCTTTATAATAAAATGTGCATCTCCAGCATCTGATATGAAAGAATTTGGAAGCCCCATCCCCCAAGATGAGTTGTTTAACTCCTCCGAAAGTGAATGTTTAAGTGAAAATCCCGATCCAAACGCATTGTTACCGTTGTCGTTGTTGTTTTGTGCTATAATTTCTTCAAAATCTGCTACAGGAATTGTTTCCATGTTCAAATAATGCTTATTTGTGTATAGAATGGTCCTTTTCTTCTGGGTTTATACATATATATAGTCTGAAATGTCTAAATAAGTCTCATATGATTAATCATAATATACGAACTTCTTACTAGGCCCTTTTTTAAATGCGAAAGGACCCTCATCGGATATAAGTGCTTCCAAATAGTCACTTCAACACTAAAGCCCCCCCTACCAATCTTTCATATCAACAATTTTGCCACGAATATGACGTTTTTATTCACAAATGTGGGTTCAGAACTTAAGCAGCAAACCTTTTACTACTCTGTTTACATTTCATGAAATGCCTTGAATATTGCCATATTTTGGTAGTTACGCAAGGCATGATTCTTCGACTTTACTAGAAGAGAAGGCACTACGCTGTTTTCGTGAACAATTTTTTTTTTCACCAATTTCGAAAGAGATTTGCTCATTGAACAAAACCATAAACCATATAGAATTTGACAGGTATGTTTGCAGGAAGACTTAGATTGACTTCTAATTTATACAAGATTCAGCCACGTTTTTTGGCTATGCCAATATCAAAACAGAATATCAGATTATTCTCTGCTTCACCAGCTATTTTGAAAAAGGCTTCTAAAGGTTCTAAAAACGAGAAAAGTTCTAAAGGAAGTAAAAATTCTAAGAATGACGAAGAAGTTGTTGAATTATTTGATGAATCACATTACTTAGAGCTATCAAAAACATTTGAATCACAAGGTTATAAGAAATTTGAAAATTTGATAGAAAAAAGAAAAGGTTCTTTGCAAGCTGATCCTAAGGCTTTAGAACTTATAAAAGTTGAAAACAAGCAATTAAGAGATATTGCTACTGCTACAAAGAAGGGAAACACTTTGATTATTTCTTGTTTTGATAAAAAAGATGTCAATTCAGTCATAACTGCCTTTTTACAAAACTTTGAGACTTTGAAGTTAACTCCACAAAAAATTGCTGATAGCGAACAACAATTGAAGTGTATTATTCCACCGCTTGTTCAAGCTACCAAGGCTGACTTCAACAAATCCATAAAGAAAGATTATGAAACCATTTTTGCTGATACCAAGAAGAAATACTTGGACCATAAAGACCTAGCTGTTGTTAAGTATCACTGTAAGAGAAATGATTCTAATGCCAAGAGCTTAATGAAAGTGATTGATGGATACGTTTCTACCATTAATGAGAATTTCAAAAAGTTATTGAAAAAAAGCAGTTTTCAATAATGTTTGAATACATTGATTATAAAATGAACATTGAAGTGTTATATATATTTTGAGCCCAAAAACAATATTACCAACAAGAATAACTCCTAATTTTTTATTTTTTTTCTATATTATGTTGCATATATATTGGAATTTTGTCTATTTCTTGGCATTGATGTGAATTTCTGAAACTGGGTTGATAACTCCAGAGATGATATGTTTCAAAACTTCATCGGCCTTTTCACTCTTTAAAATTTGTTGCATTCTTTCAATAGACTTTTGAACTTCTGCTTCGGATTCCTTATTTAAAGTTTCTTCGTCAACAGAGCTCTTAGCAGAAAGCTTAGTCTTTTCTTCCAAAGATTTTTTATATTCTTCAACTTCACTTGCTGCGTCTTTCTTAACTTGTTTTAATTTGTTGACTCTGTATGCTTTGGCTTCGTTTATGATAGCTTGTGCTTCAGCTTCGCAATCAAGTAGTTGTTTGATGTTAGTAGAGTAAGCCATGATGTTGATAGATATATTAATATTAATTTTTTAATGGTTTTCGTAGAATATTATTTCATTGATTCATTAACTTGTATTGAGATAAATAAAGGTTGTAAGAAAATGTCACCTACATTTTTTTTTTTTTTTCATGTTGCCCCTAGGAAGGAACACTTGAGGCTGCGGTGGTATCTTTCTTCCGCTACCAAATGGCTTAAAGTTATATCCGATGATTCTTAAATCCGAAATAACATTTTTTCGCTACCAAATATTTCTTGTCTATGTCCGATAACACTTATGTTTATCCAATGATCATTTTATAAACCTTAATAGTGCAAGACCAAACAACGAGCTACAGTACTATTGAAACAACATATCGCCATTTAATAACCCTTTATCAATGAATACAAGTAGCAGAAATAACAAATTGAAAAACTTGGTTTCTAAACTAACTACAAGTACTGTTAGTTTTAACAACAGAAGAATCAAGACTTTTCTTCTTATTTTCCCAACATTGCTGGTAGTTGGCTTGTTTCTTTCTGTTATAATTCCTTCATCATGGACTTCATTCTACTTTTTCAACTCAAGAAATTTTATCAATAAAATATTTGCATACAAGGGAAATTTACTCTTCACGATTCTTTACATTTTATTATCATTTTCCAAGCTCATAGACTTCAAAAACGTGTCTAATATATCACATCTAAAGAGAATTTCATTACTTCCTCTACCTACCTCATTAGATACCACCAGTCAAAAAAAAGTGGTGACAAGTTGGAAGAAAATACTAACTATACAGTTGGTAAAGTTCACTTTGAAAAATGTAATTCTATTCATTAATTTCTGGATAATCGACCATATATTCATCTTGACAGGGGGTGAATGTCATCTGGATGCATCTTCTATCAGCAAAATCACAGATGCGGAGAGATGCAGAAGCCAGAACGGAAAATGGGAAGGTGGATTTGACATTTCAGGTCATTTTTGCTTCTTGACAACAGTATCTTTAATCTTTTTCTATGAACTGAATGAACTGTGTAGATTTTATGACATTAATGAATATAAAGATTTTTCACCTTTTACAAAGGGTGTGGTATTTTCCATTGCAACTACTGTCTACGCATGGTGTTGTTTGCTGTTTGTAACCAGCATTTTTTATCATACAATACTTGAGAAAATCTTGGGGTTAATCATGGGTTATATATGTACAAGTGTTGTCTATAATATCCCAAGATTGGCACTTGTAAGATAGTTTTTTTTTTAAAAAAAAGGAACAACATTTTATGTAAAATTGACATTTATTAATGCTTCGAAGGCTTTTTTTTACTTCCTATATAATCATTAAATACTTCCATTTTTACAATGGTTTCAAGAGTACTAACTCCTTTATCTAACTCATTCTCCAGCTCAAGTTTTGTTTCCTTAAGCTCGCTGATGTTTCCTTCAAGTATTTTCAATTGCTGATCTAACTCAGCTTCATTAAGGTCGTGGATCATCTTATCTGTACCGGTAGACATCTTGGGAAAATATGTTGAAATGCGATAATGTCTGACTAGAATTATTTAAACTACAATGTTCTTTGCTTGGTTCCCACAAGACATAGATTACTTTTTGCCTTTTGATTGTAGCCATATGCCTCATTAATCCTTTCTCTAGCTGTATTTGTTTTTTTAAAATTCACCTTGATCTACGAGCAACTAACTAACGCGCCAAAAAAGGGAATTCAAACGGCTTAATTCTTGATCAACTACATGTTTTTGCTTTGAATATAAACAATGTGATTTGAATGTTTATCATCATCAATTGAAAATAAGGCGAGCTCAATAGCCTTGGAAACATCATATGATTGTACGCAGTAGCCAAAAAACTTGGAAACGTGAGTTTTATAGAAATTGTAAGCAATTATCTGAGACATGAAACTTCTGTAGTCTAATGAACCATTTAGAGCGTATTTTTCGAATATTTCATAATTAGAACTACAGAAGACATAAGGTCCTGGTCTAACAATGAAAATTTTTGCAAATTCTAATTTACTTGAAACGTCCTTTTCTAGGTCTAGTTTATTCTTGAAATAAGGAACAGAAGACCCTAATGTGTAGCTGTTGAAGCTGGTAAGTAAGATTATTTTGAGTGAGGCATTGGAAACTGCTTTGATTAATGAAAAATTAAGCTCATAGTCAACATTTCTTTGAGATGCTATTTTGCCTTTGTAACCAAGATTGTCATGTTTCAACTTTGATTTCGTTGTTCCCAAACATGACACTAAACCTGTAAGTTTTTTGTAATCAGGCAAACACAAGTTGTTGATGTTATTTCTCCAAGTCTTAAATATAGTAGACCAGTCAGAAGAATCTGGATAAATAATTTCATATACACTTACAACTTTGGAACAAGTTTTCCTTTTAGATTTGAATAAAGAATGAATTACCATAGCAGGGTGTTTTAATTCTATATTTATTATTTGTCTTGAAATTTCTTCAAAAAAGACATTGTATTCGTTTATAGCATACAAAGATTCACCTAAAAAGGTATCTTTTCTTTTGATAAGAATTAGGGTTGTTTGGCAATCGTTTAAATCGACATGTTTTGATGGTTCAACAACTGATGCTACAATATTGTTTACAACTTGTAAACCTATGGCACCGGTTGAACCCAAAATTAATGTACATTTTTGATTGTAGTCAATACTCCCTTCTATTTGATTTAAAAGTTTACAAACAGAGTTTTCAACAAAACCTGAATCCAATAAAATATTATACCCTTTTTTAATCAATTTGGTGACTGTCATTGATTTGATTACTTTAAAATGTTGGTATATTTTGGTCTTTAGGCAGGTTGTTCTTGTTTTTTAAATAGGCAATTCTACACATTTAATTAAAGGCACTTTTTCATCTTTAATAAAAGAACAAATTACACAAACAAAAGCAAGTTATTCAAATAAAAATACAAAAAAAAAAAAACAGTTTTAGAGAACCATTGCTGTGATTACAATACTCAAAGATAAATCTAAAAGACCAGTTACTTATAGTTAAGTTTTTGAAATCAATGTCAATGTATTTATCAAAAAAGTCTAATATTCCTGGAACATCTAAAAGCTCAAATTTTGGTATCATGAATACCAATGCAGATTCTGAAATACCTCTTTTGCTGAATTCCAAAAAATTAGGAACAAACACTTTACAAGTTTCAGGTAGTAACTATTATGATCCTGATAGTATTAGTCTAATTGTGTGTGCATTGGTATTTATAGGGATGATTGTAGTAGGCATGTTTGTAGCATTAATTGTAAACTATAAAACAAGAGTGATTTTGGATAATTTGAAGCATATGGATGATGAACAAACTTTGTGCAAAGATATTGAACTTGGTAATGTTAATGAAACTTATAATAACTCAATTAAAGAAATTGATTCTTTGAAAAATTCACAGAACCTGGATAAAAACATTTATGGATTACTGCATATAAACGACATATTCAAGCATCATAATGTATTTGAAATGCCAGCACAGAATTTTACAAAACAAGAAAGATCCAATGTTGAAAAATGTTATAAGCTCATAAACAGTGATATGACTATAAGCAATACAACATTTTCAAAAAAAGTTCAATCCGAAAACTTTCCAAATAATAGTAATTCTTATCATATTGATTTTCCTACAATTAATAAAAAGTTAAAACTCAGAAGGTTACCTAACAAAGACATTTTGTCAGTACAAAAGCTGTATAATGATATGATTAATGGCGGACTGGTATGTGATAAAAGAAGAAACTCCTACTCTTATAGCTATATCAGTAGTATAAACAACATAGATGATTATGAATCTGAAATAAATATGAAAAACTTTAAAAATTGTCCTATAAATATACTGATGCAGACTTTTGAAAGCAAGAAAGAAGCAATGAAAAATATAAAATTGATTAATCACTATTTATTTAAAAGAAAAATACCATTGAATGAAAAATATATTGTTGAAATACTTCTTTTTAAACTAGTTTCAATGCTTGCCAATGCTACTGAAAATGGATATTGTTATCAAAAGGATTTTTGCAAAGGAATGCAAGACTTTTTCAACAAAGGAATAATAAGTGAGTATTTTTTTGCCATTGAAAACTACTTGCTTCAAGATTGCTTAGTCGGTACATTCCTTGACTACTTTCAAGGGCATTGTATGTTTCCTTATTTAGGTAATACATCTTTTATTCATTACACATTTCAAAAAACCAATGGATTTCAAGTGGAAGACATTTATAGTGAATCGTTTATAATGATTATCACTATGTTTTTAAATTTTCAAATGCTATTTGAAAATAAAAATAGGATTTACCATGACGCTTTGGAAACTAGTCATAATGAATACATTTCTAAAAAACTTAATAAATTTTTGGATTACTACTTGTGTTTTATAGCTAAAACCAATAGCAATACATATGATGAAACAAGTTATGTTGTAAATCAAGTCATTGACAAACTTTTAAACTCAGTAAAAATTATGGAAGAACAAAAAAATATGCAATATGCACTTTTGTATCTTCAATCAATCTTGCAAATCTATACTAAGCACCAAGCTTGTTGCTTGAGAGACATAAAGCCACACATTAGTTTAAAAACAAATGAAAATGTATACGATACAATAGCGAATATTTTAAATACACTGGGAACTAATAATCATTTGATTATTCAAGTTATGAAGTCTTTCAGATTGGTTTCAAATGATCACGAATTTTTGGAAAAATTGCATGTTAAAATTGAAGAAGTAATTAATAAAGAAAACCATCAGAATGCCCTAAAAGCTAAAGTAGAAAAGCATAAAAACAAGAAAACACCTTTAAAGATTCAATCAGGATCATGGAATATATAACCAATGTAAAAAAAAACTCTTTTGATACTTTCAAAGTAGTAAAAGTAAGCTATCACGAAAGCCTAATTGTCGTATCTATCATTTTCAGCAGATAACAGATGAGCATATTTGTTTCTTTTCTTTTCGTCAACTTCAATGGCCTTCAAAATTTTATTTGTGATTTCATCAACCATCGGCAAAGCCATGTTGGCAAGTTCAAGTAATCTATAAGTTTGCAAAGGAACACCACCTGGCTTATCAAACTGAACTATTTCTCTATTCTTATTTAGTGCAACCAGAAGCTCACCGTTTGAAAGCATTTCTTCCTTAACTGTACAATCTATTACCACAAGTTCTTTGCCTGAATTTGTATTATTACTTTGTTTGATCAATTCTTCTGTTGGAAGTTGTTGGAATATGTTGAATTTAACAGCAATTGGAATATGTAAAACACCTAAGTTGACACCATCTCTGTCATCTAAATCTGTGTAAACTTTGTGAATTTTTTCATTTTGAACTTCAACATAAGGTCTTTTGAAATGCAACAAACTTGTTAAACAAGCAATACTGGCACATTCTAAAAAGCCACCATCATACTCCAAAACATGTAGATCTAGTCTAATATCCCAAACTTTTTCTCCAGCTATAATACACAGTTGTTCTAAGTCTAAAGCATTAGATCTCAAAATCATTGACTCCAAAAATCTTGTGTAGTAGCCTTCAGCTGAAATACTGTTAGGTTTGGAATAATTTTCAAATTGTAAGCCTGTTAATCCATTAATTTCGCAATTAACATAAAAAGAACCTTCAAATGGTCTTTTCTCTTTTGGTTTTACTATATCTGCTGTAATTTTACAGTGAACCCTAGTCCCAACTTTGCCTTCAGGCGTTATTAAGGAAACATAAACGTCCCCATAGGTATCTGGGTTTATTTGTATATTAAGATTTCTAGTTTCAAGCAAAGATTTTCTTCCGTCTAACCTTTGATTTTGAGCTAATAAGTCGACTATAAACTTCTTTTCGGTGTTGCTTAATTCAAGTTCTTTAGCCATTTTCTTCCAAACCTTATTACTTGTTTTGGGGGACTTTCAGTAATGCTTTATTGACTAATATATGCGTTAAAGCTTGAAATTGACATTTATTACAGTGCGTAGAGCGAATATAACCAAAAATATCAAAAAAAAAAAAAAAAAAGAAATTTTTCACGTGATGACTATGCACGTGATGACTATTAAGATTGAGGATTTAGCAGTCGGACATAACAATATTTACATATGAAGATCAGCATTTGGATAACCAGAAGCAGGAGTCTCTTCCTATACACCCTTCTATGCCTTCGAGGCTGACCCAGCCTTCATTTTCATTGGCAACATCCATCTGGTCTTTGTATTTTTCTTTCAAATCGTCAATAGGAGCTCCTATGCTGAAGCCTCTTATTTTCAATTTTCCTATAGCGTCAGTATCTTCTGATTTGTCAGCGATTTTGAACTGCAAAGTTGGATAAATAACACCAGCTAGGGTTACAACTTGTTCAATAGTCTTTTCGGTGAAATGACGTAGGTCGTAAAGATTGGTGTAAAACAATGGACCAAACAATTTTACACTTTGTGTGTTAGAAAAGTCAATATAGGTTTCCAAAGAAGCTCTACACTGGAGGTTGGTTTTCAACAAAGACATGATTTCAGAACTAATGCTTTGAGTTTCTTTCCTTGTTATAAATACAGCCTTTAAGTTATGCAAATTTTTACTAACGTAGGTAAATTTTTTAGAAGGAAAATAAAAATTCTCTAGAAGTAAAGAGCGGAATACTCTAAACATCAGTTTTGTTCTATTTTCTTGGTAGTTGGTTAAAGACAACAACTTGTTTATGTTATCACTATTAGTTTGTAAAAATGTAGTTGTTTCTGGAATTTCCAAATTATCATCACTAGACTCTATATTGACAAAATTAACTTTACCTCCAAGCATTAAAACACCTAAGACTTTGTAGATCAGCTGAACGTTATCAAAAGATTTATTAAAAGAATCAGTCAAAAAACAAAACTCATCTTTGTCAGTGATGAACATCTTTTGAGGTAAAACTGTTAAAAACGACGAAACTGCGGATACTAAATTGTTTTGAGTAAATACAGTGTCCTTGTATTCAAACAATCTTGAGTTATCCAGCAACAAATAGTTTTCTTCAGTTATGACTTTTTCCTTCACAAATGGAATGAATTTCAAATTCTTGATCAGAGAGTCAATAGTAAATATATTGGGTTTTTGAGAATGAAATTTCTCATTCATTACAATAACTTTTTCATACCAACTTTCAGATCCATTCAAATAAAACTCGTTTTGTAGGTCATCCAATACCAAGTGTGTGATGTTTTTTTCATCTATAATACTTCTTGATCTAGGAATGCTATCTAGTAAAATTAACTCGTGAACAATATTGGACTCTTTTTTACTCTTTAAATTCAACTCCAAAACACATCTCAAGCATTCCATCAAAGTTATCAACCCATTTGAAGATGAAATATCATAAACAAAACCTAAAACTATTTTTTCACTGCCATTTGTATTACCAAAGTAGCTGTAAAGTTTGCCGATATTTTTGTAAGCTGAATCTTTATTGTGAGTTGAAATCAAATCCAATATGTCTAGAAAGTTTCCACATCTGAATTTGTAATTTTTCTTAGGTACTCTGAGTTTCAAGCCATCTATAAGATTAATACTATTTTGTATATTATTAGACAAAACATTGCTCATTATAGGTGACTCTAAAGGATGTCTTGTTGAAGATTCATAGTGTTGGAACTTTAAGGAAATAGGGTCACTATGTGTATTGATGTATAGCTGAACCGCCATCACACTCAATACTATACAAACAAGAATAGCAATGACCAATATAAAGCTAATCATTCTATCAAATCCTTTATTTTTTTTGGTTATTGATCTTACAATTGTATGATTTCAAGTCAATTTATAATTTAAAATGTCAAAAAAAAATGTATATACAGAAATTTGTGAATAATTGACGCTTAACTTATAAGCGAATATAGTGCTTAATATGCTTAATGAAAAATTTAAAAAAAAGCTGAAAAAAAGGTACAGATCTTGTAGTCTTAGAATTTAATCAATTAGTGTATATATGAAGGTAACAATCATTGAGTCTATTTTTTATCTCTACATAGGTTGAAAATGGCTTTGATTCTGTCTGCATTAGTTCCAGCGTAGGATAATAGATTCAAGTTTTTGATGAACCACCAAGCAGATCTGTTGTTCTTAATTGGATAATCAATTTTTCCAGGAATCTTGGTCTTCAACATGGAAAGTTTGTTGTAAGAAATAGACTTTTGGTTAGTTAAACCTAATAAACCATCAGAACCACCAAATTTACCGTAACCACTTTTTCCTGGGTACCCACCAAAAGGCAAGTTGGATGGGTAATAAGTAGCAAAGTCATTTAAGGCAACGTTACCGGTTTCTAGGTTGTCAGCAATGTGGTTCAAGATCTTTTCATCAGAACCAAAAATAGAAGAACCTAAGCCGAAATCATCAGAGTTGGCTTGTTTGATCAAATTTTGGATGTTGGAATCACCCTTAAAACAGCACAAAATAGGACCAAAGACTTCTTCATGAGCAATCAAACATTTTTCATTAACATCAATTAATAAAGTCGGTTCAAAATAGAAACCATTTGGATAATCTGGATGATTGTATCTTTTACCACCATTTAGCAATTTGGCACCGTTTTTGATGGCATCTTGAACTAAAAATTCTAATCTATCAAATCTGTTATCGCTGATCATAGCACCAATGTCAACAGATTCTTCACTAAACAAATCTGAACCTATTTTCATAGTTTTAATTCTTTGATGTAAAAGTTCAGTCAAAGCAGAGTAGTTCTTTGGTTGGATAATGACTCTTTCAATACCAATACAGTTTTGACCTGATGATTGGAAAGTACCTCTCATAATAATACTACTGATCATTTCAATGTCTGTCCATGAATCCAAAACAATAAAGCAATCCTTACCACCTAGTTCCATGACATTAGGAATGATCACATCAGCCAAGTTTTTTAGAATTTTGGAAGCAACCTGTTTAGAACCAATGAAAGTTAAATGTTTAAACTTGGAACACTTGGTGAAGTAGTCACAAACATCATCTGAGTTAGTAGGAGAAGGAGGCAAACAGTAGAATAAGTTGATCAATTCTGGATCATGACCATGTATGATCAAGGCTTCTTTAAAGATGTTCATAAAGATTGACGAAGAAAAAATAACTTGTTCAGAACACTTTACAATAACACCGTTACCAGTAACAATGGCAGGAATAATAGGATTTAATAGATTATGGAAAGGATAGTTCCAAGATACAACAGCAGATACTAAACCCAAAGGTTCGTATTGAACCTTTGTGCCCTTGTATAACTTCATGAACAAATGCTCACTGGAAGCTGAAGCAGAGCTTGTTTTTAATATTTTTTCAGCGTTGTTGATAGTCCATTTCAACTTTTCAAAAGACACTAATATTTCACCTAATGATGCATCAACAGCCAATTTACCGGAATCCAATGAACATATTTTCACAATATCTTCTTGGTTAGCTAGCAAATAGTCGTAGATGGTTTGTAAAACAGCTACTCTATCTTTGATTGTTGTTGATTGTTTCCAGTATTGTTGACTCTTTTCAGTTTTTTCAATGACTTTTATCAATTCTGGTTTGGTCATTGATGGGATACCTTCAGCAACAATAGCAACACCTGTCATTGGACATATTGATGGGATATTTCCATTTTTCAAAGCAGTAGATTCTCCAATGTTTTTTTCTGTATTTGTTTTTATATCTTCAAATATTTCGTTCAAATTGTACAACTTGTTGTTAACATTAGAGATCGTCTTGGATTTGTGATAAAAAATATTATCAGCGACTATTTTCTTGATCAAATATATAATAACGATAGTATACAAAACTGGCTTGATCAAGTATGAAAAGCTGAAATCGTCACTTCTTAGAAAGTCAATAATGTCCATTTCCATCTGTGGAGATTCATCACGAACAAAATCCATGCTTTTTGTGTATATTCCTATATGATTTCTGGGGCTGTTAGCTTTACCTTTAAATATCGTTTATAATTACAACATTGAATATTTCATGTTTTTTTTTTGTTCATTTAAGAAATATCCCGTAGCAATAAAGTGCCATGTTGACCTATATGGTAGCGCTTTGATGTTAACTCCGACTTTAATCAAATATTAAGCCTAGTATGGCTATGAAGGAAGTTGAATGTATATTGATTTAGAGTGATGTGGATAGATGTGATGGTATATGGGGTTATTGAGTACTCTATACAGTTATTTGTCTTTATATGCTCTGAAAATAAAACTATTATCTTTGTTATAATACTTAGTTACATGTCGAGTAAATAAGTTATATATTGCTGTTTTAAGCAAAAAGAAAGATTTGGAACTGTAAGTTTTGATATTTAAAAAAAATAAAAGTGCTGTATTAATCTATTATGCTGCTGTTCAGGTATTCGACTGTGGTAGTCGTATGTTTCTATGTGAACAAGCTGTGGATTTTCAATATGTGCGTTTTTGAAAAGCGGACATAACGCTGTTGTATCTCCTGACCATCGGACATAACA